>Ga0172370_10000193_pt1 | contig 89151 bp, 49 predicted proteins | sample LakKiv5m_FD_114538 | JGI IMG/M metagenome (GOLD analysis project Ga0172370, IMG submission 114538) | Freshwater microbial communities from Kabuno Bay, South-Kivu, Congo - kab_022012_11.5m | ecosystem: Environmental > Aquatic > Freshwater > Lake | place: Democratic Republic of the Congo...
CGACGCCACCCAGGCCACCCCGCGGGTGATCGTGCGCACGCTGGCGCTGCAGGCGTGGTCCGAGCGCCTGCAGGTGCCCGCCACCGTCGTCTCGCCGGCGCTCGTGACCGTGCTGCCCGAGACCAAGGGCCGAGTGAGCGAGCTGCACGCCGACGAGGGCGACGAGGTGGCCGCCGGCGCGCTGCTGGCCGTGCTCGAGACCGACGACGTCGACCTGGCCCGCCGTCAGGCCGCCGGGCAGGTGGCCATGGCGCGCGCGGGGTTCACGGCTGCCGACGTGAACCGCCAGAACCTGGCCCGCCAGTTCGAGCGCTTCGAAGCCCTGAAGAAGGCCGGCTCGGTCCCCGACGCCGAGTACGACAACGTGAAGGCCGGCTTCCAGGCCGCCGAAGCCCAACTGGGCGTGGCCCGCGCGCAGGTCAGCGTCGCCGAGGCCGCGCTGGCCACGGTCGACAAGGCCCTGGCCGACGCGCGCGTCACCGCCCCCATCGCGGGGCTGGTGGTCAAGCGCGGCCTGAACGTGGGCGACGAGGCCATCCCGCTGTCTCCGGTGCCGTTCTTCGTCCTCGCCGGCGCCGATCCGCTCTACGTAGAGGGCAGCGCTCCCGAGCACGCGCTCGGCCGGCTGCGACCCGGAATGCCCGCGCGCCTCACGTTCGACGGGTTGCCCGGCGAGGTCTTCGACGGCGCGGTCAAGCTGGTGGGCCCCACGGTCGACCCCGCCACCAAGACGGTGCGCGTACGCGTCGAGGCGGCCAACCCGCGGGTCGAGGGGCGGCGACGCCTGGCCCCGGGCCTGTCGGGCATCCTCGAGGTGGTGCCCGAGGAGGGCCGCTTCTTCGTGCTGCCGCTGAACACGGTGCGCCGCCAGGAGGGCGCGCAGCTGGTCGTGCTGCTGGTGGGGTCCGACAACAAGGTGGTCGAACGCCGCCTCACGCCCCTGCGCAAAGAGGGGCTGACGTTCCTGGCCCTCGAGGGGCTGACCGAGGGCGAGCGCCTGGTGCTGGCGGCGCCAAAGGACCTGCAGGCCGGCGCCGCCGTCGACGCGCAGCCCGAGTAGCGGCCGGGGACGCCCATGTGGATCACCCGCCACGCCGTCAAGAACCCGGTGACCACGACCGTGGTCTACCTGGCCGTGACCATCTTCGGACTCTACGCCCTGCACATCCTGCCGGTCGACCTGTACCCCGAGATGCAGAACCCGGTCCTCACGGTGGTCACGGCGTACCCGGGCGCCTCGTCGTGGGACGTCGAAGAGAAGGTCACGAAGCCCCTCGAGAAGAGCCTGGCCATCCTGTCGGGCCTCGACGAGCTCACGTCGAAGTCCCTCGAGGGCGTCTCGGCCGTCTTCCTGAAGTTCGACTACGGCACCAACCTCGACGAGGCCAGCAACGACCTGCGCGTGGCCCTCGACTGGGCCACGCAGGAGCTCCCCGATGGGGTCGAGGACCCCATGACGCTGAAGTTCGACACGGCGATGATGCCCATCTACTTCGCGGCCATCGCCAGCGACACCCACGACCTCACGAAGGAAGGCACCTGGCTCGACGAGCACGTCGTCCAGAACCTGCAAGGGCTTCCGGGGGTCGGCTCGGTGCAGATGTTCAACGTGAACGCCGAAGAGGTTCACGTGCTCGCGCGCCAGGCCGATCTCGAGAAGACCGGGGTCACGCTCGCGCAGATCGGCCGCGCGCTGGCCGCCGCCAACGTGGCCACCCCCGCCGGCGCGCTCGAGGATCCACGCTACGACCTGCCCGTGCGCGTCCCCGCCGAGTACCGCACCGTCGACGAGATCGCCGACGAGGTGGTGGGGCTCACGCCCGCGGGGCCCATCGCGCTGCGCGACGTGGCCGACGTGGTCGAGGCGCACAAGGACCTGCGCAACGTGGCGCGGCTCAACGACCAGCCGGTGGCCGTCATCTTCGTGCAGAAACAGTCCGGGGCGAACACGGTCGAGGTCGCCACCCACGTGAAGGCGAAGCTCGGCGAGCTCGAGAAGGAGCTGTCGCGCAACCTGCGCTTCCTCGAGATCTTCGACGCGGCGCGCTTCATCGAGACCATGCTCTCGAACCTGGTCGACTCCATCCTGCTGGGCGGCCTGCTCGTCATCCTGGTGGTCATCGTCTTCCTGCGCCGCCTGCGAGCCAGCCTGATCATCGCGCTCACCATCCCGGGCTCGATGATCATCGCGTTCCTGCTCCTGTACCTGAAGGGCTTCACGCTGAACGCCGTCTCGCTCATGGCCATGGCCCTGGCGGTCGGCATGGTGGTCGACAACTCCATTGTCTCGCTCGAGAACATCACGCGTCACCTCGACCGCGGGGTCGATCCCCGCGAAGCCTCGAACCAGGGCACGGCCGAGGTGGGCATCGCCGTCATCGCGTCCACGCTCACGACCATCGGCATCTTCCTGCCCCTCATCTTCGTGAAGGGGCTGGTGAGCATCCTGTTCGGGCAGCTGGCCTTCGTCATCGTGGTCACGCTGGTCGCGTCGCTGGTCGTGGCCGTCCACCTCACGCCCATGCTCACCTCCAAGCTGCTGAAGGCCTCCACCGCCCCTGAGGTCTCCGCCCGCAAGCGCACCTGGCTCGATCGCATGGACGACGGGTACGCGACCCTCATCCGCGCGAGCCTCCGGCGCCGCTGGCTCGTCTACGTCACGGCCACGCTGCTGCTGGCGGCCAGCGCGGGCGCCATGGCCACGCTCGGCTTCGACTTCCTGCCCGAGTTCGACTCCGGTGACATCCAGGTGGTGGCCGAATTGCCCCTCGGCAGCTCCGTCCAGCAGACGGCCGCCGTGGGCCAGAGCATCGCCGACGAGATGCGGAAGATCCCCGAGGTCGAGCGCGTCTTCTTCCGCGCCGGCCCGTCCGAGGGGGGATGGGGCGCCGCCATGGGGCAGAACGAGGGCACCAACGTGCTCGAGATCAACGCGAAGCTGCCCAGCATCGACGTCGGCCGCCGCGGCGTGAAGCTCGTGGCCGAGGACGTGCGGCGCATCCTCGAGGGCATCCCCACGCTCACGTCGTTCGACGTGCGCATGAGCGACGGCGGCCCCGGCGCCATGTTCGGGACCAAGCCCGTCATCCTGCAGATCCTGGGCCAGGACTACGACCGCCTGAAGGCCGCCGCCTGGGAGGCCGAAAAGCTGCTCGGGTCGATCGAGGGTACCCGCAACGTGTCGGCCGAGATCCCCCACGAGAAGCCCGAGGTGCAGATCGAGCTCAACCGCCGCCGCATGGCGCTGCTCGGCGTCAACGCGGCCGAGGCCTCCGGCGTGCTGCGCACGGCCGTCAACGGGACCACCGTCACGCGCTTCCGCGGCCAGGGGCGCGACATCGAGGTGGTGCTCCGCCTGCGCGAGGACGATCGCCGCACCACCGAGGCGACCGGCCGGGTCCAGGTCCCCTCGCTGCTCGGGGCCCCGGTGGCGCTGAACAACTTCTCGACGATCGGCAGCGGCTTCTCGCCGATCTCCATCGACCACGTCGACCAGCGCCGCGTGCTGACCGTGGGCTCCAACGTCTTCGAGCGCTCGCTCGGCGAGATCGCCGCCGACTTCGACGCGGGGTCCAAGGACCTGAAGCGGACGTACGACGACCTCACCTTCCGCTGGGGCGGCCAGGTGAAGGAACAGCGCGAAAACTCGGCCCTGCTCGGCCTGGTGCTGCTGCTCGGCGTGCTGCTCACCTACCTGATCATGGCCTCGCAGTTCGAGTCGTTCCTCGACCCCTTCGTCATCATGTTCTCGGTGCCTTTCGCCTTCACGGGCTCGTTCCTCGCCCTGGCGGCCCTGGGGCAGAACTTCAACGTGCTGGCCTTCCTGGGGCTCATCATGCTGGTCGGCATCGTGGTCAACAACGCCATCGTGCTCATCGACTACATCGACCTGATGCGCCGCCAGGGGCTCCCGCTGCTCGAGGCCGTGGTCGAGACCACGCGCCGACGCCTGCGCCCCATCCTCATGACCACGATCACCACGACCATCGGCACCCTGCCCCTCGCCTTCGCCTCGGGCGAGGGCTACGAGCTGTGGCGCCCCATCGGGATCACGGTCGTGGGCGGTCTCACGCTCTCGACCGCCGTGACCCTGGTCATCATCCCCTGCCTGTACGTCTCGTTCGAGCGATTCCGCAAGCGCTGGCGCAAGGTTGCAGAGCCGACCTGACTTTCGCTATCATCCCGCTCGCACCCGCGCTCCGGAGACCTTCGACATGCGAGCCCTCTCCCGACCCCTATCCCTGGCCGCCTTCCTCGCCCTCACCCTGGCCTGCGGGGCCGAAAACCAGGGAAATCGCTTCCAGGGCCTCGGAGACGTGGCCGGCACCGACATCGGCTTCGTCCTCGACGCCTCCGACGCCTCCGACGACGCCGCGCTCGACGCGCTCGACGCGCCTCCGGAAGAGACCCGCGCGGAGGCCGATGTGAGCCAGGAGCTGGCCGACACGACCGACCCCGCCGACGCCGCCGATACCGCCGATGCCGGCCCCGACTCCGCCGACCTCGAAGCGCTCGACGTCGACGCTATCGGACCCGACACGGCCGACGCGACCGGTCCGTGCCCTCACGTGACCGACACGTTCCACCAAGTCCCCGGCAACAAGGCCGACGTGCTCTTCGTGGTCGACGGCTCCGGCTCGATGACGGAGCACGTCGAGGCGCTGGCCGACGACATCGGCGCGCTGGCCGAGGCCTTCACCGCCCACGGCACCGACTTCCACCTCGGCGCGGTGGGCATCTCGGCCACCGACGATTGCGCCACCGCCGGTCAGCTGATGGGGGATCCGCGCATCCTCACGGCGGCCTCGTGGCAAGGCCTGCACGACATCGTGGTGGGCGCCATGGACGACGAGTGCGCCAACAGCGGCACCGAGGCGGGCCTCGCGGCGGCCTCCCTGGCGCTGTCCCCCGCCCTGACGGCCGAGACCTCCACCGTCTGCACGCTCGACGGGCAGTGCGGGCCCGGCACGGCCTGCGTCGACGGCCTCTGCGGCGGTCCGAACCGCGACTTCCTGCGCGCCGACGCGTCGCTGCACGTGCTGGTCATCTCCGACGAGGACGACCAGTCGCCCGCCACGGTCCAGACCTACGTGAACGGCTTCCTCGGCATCAAGGGCACCGCCAACCCCGCGCTGTTCCGGTTCCACGCCATCGTCGGAAAGGCCGACCAGACCGGCTGCCCCGACGGCAGCTACGCCGATCCGGGCGTGCGCTACCGCGAGGCGGCCGCGCTGACCGACGGGAAGGCGGGCGACATCTGCACCAACGACTTCGCCGGCCTGCTGGCCGACATCGGCGACGTGGGCGTGGCCTTCAAGACGGCCTGGACCCTCTCGCAGGCCGCGGCCCCGTCCAGCGTCAGCGTCGCCATCGACGGCGAGGCGTGCGGCGGGGGCTACACCTATGTCCAGGCCACCCACCAGGTCGTGGTCGAGCCCGAAGGCCCCTGCATGCCGGGCCCGGGGCAGACGATCGAGGTCAGCTACGCGACGGTGTGTGCGAACTGAAGGCTAGAAGCCGTCGAGGCCGAAGCCGACGACGGTGGCCGGCTCGAGGGTGAACTTCACGCAGAGCGACGCGGCGTCCTTCACGGTGTCGCCGTCGAGGTCGAGGTCGAAGAGCGCAGGCGCCAGCTCGAGCAGCCCGAGCTTCGAGCACCAGTCGGGCTGGGGATCCGTCTCGGCGCAGTACTGCGTCGCGGTGGCCGCCAACTCGTCGAAGTTGGCCTTGGTGAACACGCCGGCCAGGACGCCGTCGGTCAGCGTCACGCCCGCGGCCGTGGCCGTCACGTGGCCGGTCACGCTCACGTCGAGCAGCTTGACCGAGCCCGACATGCCCTGGTAGGTCACGCTGGTCTCCATGTCCTGGGGGCCCGCGGTGAGGATGCCGTTCGTGATGCTGGCGTTCAGGAACCGGGCGCGCGGCAGGCAGGTCGCCTCGTCGTAGGACCAGTGGTTGACCGAGAGCTCGGTGCCGCCCGGCGTGGCCGTCCCGGCCTCGAGGATGTTCAGGACGAAGGACGCCGTGTCGACGAAGTCGGCCACGCCCACGAACTCACCCACGGCGCCGTAGTAGCCCTTCTCCAGCTCCTCCTGGAAGACCGGGTTGGCCTGGTCCGCGATGAGCGCCGCGGCGTTGTCGCCGTTGCCGTCGCCGTCGAAGTCCGGGCAGATGGCCTGGTACTCGACCTCGTCCTTGGGGGTGACGGTGGTCGCCACGTGGCCCACCGCATCCCAGGTGGTCGGCAGCTGGCAGGCTTCGCAGACGCCGGCGTCCGTGCACGCCTCGCCGGCAGGGCAGGTCCCGTCGCCGCCGCCGCAGAAGCCGCCGCAGCCGTCGTCGCCGCACTCCCTGCCGGTGCACTCGGGCTCGCACGCGCACTGACCGGCCGTGCAGGTCTCGGGCGCCGTGCACGTGCCGCAGTCGCCGCCGCATCCGTCGTCGCCGCACTCCTTGCCGGTACACTGCGCGACGCACGCGCACACCCCGGCCTCGCACGTCTCGGGCGCCGTGCACGTGCCGCAGTCGCCGCCGCAGCCGTCGTCGCCGCACTCCTTGCCGGTGCACTTGGGGACACACACGTCGGGTCCGACGTCCGGGGTCACGTCGGGAGTGACCTCGGCGGTATCGGCCACGGCCGTGTCGGTCACGTCGGTCGACGTGTCGTCGGTGCTGCCGCACGCGAGCAGGGCCAACGAAGCCATCAAGGCCAGGAGAGATGCCAGTCGCATGGTGATTCCCCCTAAAGGCGGTCGGTTTTCGTCGGCACCATACCGTGGTCTCCCCAGAAGTCAAGGAACCGCAAGTGGTTTATCCAATCTTGCGGCCAGGAATCCAGGCCGTTCGCGCTCGCGGGGCTGGTCCCTCACGCCGCGCGAGCCCGTCGGTCCAGCCGCGCCACCGGGCCGAGAGCCCCGTCGCCGCGCCGCGGTCCGTCGTTGACATCCCCCCCTCCGATATGGATAGTGTTGCGGGCCTCGGCCGCCCCGGATGCAGCAACACCAGGAAGTTCCCGTGGAACAAGCAGAACTCCTCGATCGCGCCCGCGCGCTCCACGCGCGTGTTCCGGTGATCGATCTGCACTCGCACTTCCTGCTGGGCGCCACGCTCTTCCGTCGACGCTTCGACGTGGCCCACGAGCCGCGGCGCTTCTTCAAGCCCTTCGCCAGCAGCATCGACCTGCCGCGCCTGCGCGAGGGCGGGGTCTCGGGCCAGGTGTTCACGGTCTACGTGCCGGGCAGGCCGCTGTTCTTCCGGAACCGGTCCAAGGCCGATTGGCAGCTCGATCGCTACGAGCAGATCGTGCGCTCGTGCGCCGGCGCCGTGCAGCCCTGCACCAGCGTCGCCGAGTTCCATGCAGCGCGGGCTGCGGGTCGCTTCGCCTCGTTCGCAGCCATCGAGGGCTGCCATCCCCTCGACGGCGACGTCGACCTGCTCGACCACTTCTTCGCCCGCGGTGTGCGGCTCATGCAGCTCACGCACTTCGTGGCCACCGACGTCGCCGACAGCGCCCAATCGCCCTACCGGCCGCACGGCGGGCTGTCCGGGCTCGGCCAGCGCGTCGTCCGGCGCATGAACCGGCTCGGCATCGTGGTCGACGTGGCCCACATGACCGACGCCGGCATCGCGCGCGTGGCCGACGTGGCCGAGGTCCCCTTCGTGTGCTCGCACATCGGCGTGCGCGCCCTCTGCGACACCGGCCGCAACCTCGCGCCCGAGTCCGTCGACCTGATCGCCCGGAGTGGCGGCCTGATCGGCGTCATCCTGTTCCCCATGCTGCTCGCCAAGGGTCGCGCCACCGTCGACACCGTGGTCGATCACCTGGCGTGGCTGGCCGATCGCGTGGGCCCCTCGCATATCGGCATCGGCTCCGACCTCGACGGCCCCACCTGGGCGCCCGAAGGCCTGCGCGACGTGCGCGACTTCCCGGTGCTCACCGCGCGCATGCTGGCCCGCGGCTTCTCCGAGGACGACGTGGCCCGCATCTGGGGCGGCAACTTCCTGCGCGTGCTCGGCACCGCTGAAACGGCGGCGGCCGCATGATCGAGCAGCGCGCCTGGGAGAAGCGCTTCGCAGGGCTGGTGCTGCTCGGCTGGCTCGCGGCCGCGGGCGTCTTCGCCCTGCTGCACCTGCCGGCCGCCCTGCGCCTCGGGGCGGCCCACGAGTCCGGCCTGGCCGACCTCGCCCGCCTCGACGCCGCCACCCTCGCCAAGGTCGAGCCCGCCACCGCCCGCACGCTCGGCCGCGCGCTGGGCTCGCCCCACCCCTTCGAGGGCTGGGCGGGCGCGGCCGACGCCGCCGACGTGCTGGCCGAGGCCAAGGCCCTGCCCAAGGCGCAGCCCTACGAGGCCCCGGCCACCCGAGACAAGCGCCGCTTCGCCGCCGCCGTGGCCTCCCGCGACGACGGCAAGCCCCTGTCGGCCGACGACGCGGGGCTGTTCACGCGCCGGCCCGACCTGTGGCTGGCCTTCGACGCCGGGCGCGCCGATCGACCGGTCGACGCCCGCGAAGCCCCGCTGTGGACCCGGCTGCTCGCGCGACGCGAGGCCGCCGTGCACGCCGGAAACGTGTTCCTGGCCTACCTGGGCCTCGGGGCCGCGCTCCTCGCGCTCGCCGCGTGGGGCGCCACCCGACACAAGCGAAAAGGAGTCACCCCATGAGCGACCCCCGCGACGACGCCAAGAACGAGAGCCTGTCGACCGAGCGCGAGTGGAACAAGCTGGTGCTGCAGCGCATCGAGAAGATCGAAGCGGTGCGCGCGACCGGCCAGAACCCCTGGCCCAACGACTTCACGCCCGACGCCGACACGGCCCGGGTGGCGGCTGACAACGAGCCGCTCTCCGCCGAGGAGCTCGACGCCCTCTCCAAGGGCGACGCCCCGCGCCGCTACAAGCTGGGCGGGCGCCTGATGGCCAACAACTTCTTCGGCAAGGCCGCCTTCCTGCGGCTGCAGGACCGCGCCGGGCGCCTGCAGGTCTTCGTGCGCAAGGACGGCGTGGGCGAGGAGGCCTTCACGGCCTACAAGACCTTCGACATCGGCGATCTGATCGCCGTCGAGGGCGTCCCCTTCCGCACGCGCACCGGCGAGCTCACGCTGAACGCCACCTCGATCCGCCTGCTCGCCAAGGCCATCCGCCCGCTGCCCGAGAAGTGGCACGGCCTGAAGGACAAGGAGCAGCGCTTCCGCCAGCGCTACGTCGACCTCATCGTGAACCCCGACGTGCGCGACATCTTCATGAAGCGCAACCGCATCATCAAGGGCGTGCGCGACTACCTCGACGGCCGCGGCTACCTCGAGGTCGAGACCCCGATGATGCACCCCATCCCCGGCGGCGCCAGCGCGCGCCCCTTCGTCACGCACCACAACGCGCTCGACATGCAGCTCTACCTGCGCATCGCGCCCGAGCTGTACCTGAAGCGCCTGATCGTCGGCGGGCTCGAGCGCGTCTACGAGATCAACCGCAACTTCCGGAACGAGGGGATCGACCGCAACCACAACCCCGAGTTCACGATGATCGAGCTGTACCAGGCCTACGCGACCTACGAGGACATGATCGAGCTCACCGAAGAGCTCCTCAGCGACCTGGTCGTCAAGGTCACGGGCGGCACCACCGTGGTCTGGAACGGCATCACCATCGACTTCGCGCGGCCCTGGAAGCGCGTGGCCATGGAAGACGCCGTGGTCGAGATCGGCGGCTTCCCCCGCGACAAGCTGCACGACCACGACGCGCTGCGCAAGCTGCTGGTCGACCACGACGAGCCCGCGCGCGACAACGCCACCTGGGGCGAGCTCCTGGCCGGCGCCTTCGAGGTGCTCTGCGAGGGCAAGCTGGTGAACCCAACCTTCGTCACGCGCTTCCCCGTCGACATCTCGCCGCTGGCGCGCCGCAACGACACCGAGCCCGCCTTCGTCGATCGCTTCGAGCTCATCGTGGCCGGCATGGAGGTCGCCAACGCCTTCAGCGAGCTGAACGACCCCATCGACCAGGCCGAGCGCTTCCGCGGCCAGCTGGCCGCCGGGCACGAAGAGTTCCAGGACGAGCAGCGCATCGACCTCGACTTCGTGCGCGCGCTCGAGTTCGGCATGCCCCCCACGGCCGGCGAGGGCATCGGCATCGACCGCCTGGTCATGCTGCTCACGGGCGGCGACTCGATCAAGGAGGTCATCCTCTTCCCGCACCTCCGCCCCGAGGCCGGGCGCCTGGTCGACGACGACGACGGCGACGCCGCGCCCGCCCCTGAGGAGACCCCCCAGGCATGACGCTCGCTCGCGACGTCGGGGTGGCGGCGCTCCTGTGCGTTGCCGCCGGCACGCTCGACTGGCTGCTCACGGGCGCCGGTCGCGACGTCGCGTACTACACCGACATCGCCCTGCGCTTCGCGGGGCTGGTCCTGGCCATCGTGCTCTTCGTAGCGCTGGTCGTGCGGCTCAGCCTGTGGGGCCTCGACGTGGGGCTCCGCCGGGCGCGCCGCAGCGACGTGCGCCTGCTGATCGGCTGGAACTTCCTGCAGGCGGCACGCGTGCGCTTCCCCTGGCGCCTGCGCCTGGCTTCGATCCGCAACGCCTGGTTCGGCGAGGGCCTGGCCCTCCCGTCCCACGCGCTCTGGCTGATCGCGGCGGCGGTGGCCCTGGTCGTCGCCGCGCCTCTGGTCGCTCACGTGCCGCTCTACGATCCGGTCGCCACGCGCTGGATGGCTCGCCTGCCCCTGTTCGCGGCCGTGCCGCTGGCGCTCCGGGCTTTCGCCCACGTGCTCCTCCGCCCCGTCACCGCGGCCGAGCGTCGCGAGCGGCTCGAGGCCGCGCGCGGCCTGGCCGGCGGCCGTACCCGCCGCTCCGTGCCCGTGTCGGTCTTCGTGTCGGTGGTGGGCATCAGCGTGGGCGTGTGGGCCCTGGTGGTCGTGATCTCGGTGCTCTCCGGCTTCCAGAACGACCTGAAGGACAAGCTCATCCGCCACCACCCGAACCTCGAGGTGTCGTCGCGCCTCGCCAACGCCGGGCTGCCCGACTGGCAGGCCGTGGCCGAACGCCTGCGCGCCGACCCCGCGGTGTCGGCGGTGCTGCCCGTGGTGGCCGCCGAGGCCATGGTGGCTTCCCCCAGCAATCTGAACGTCAACATCACCGTCACGGGCGTCGACCCGCTCGAGTACGAGGCCTCGGGGCCCCTGCGCGGCGAGCTGCGCCGCGGGCGCTTCCGCGACCTGGCCGAGCCCGAGCGGCGCCTCTCCGACACCAGGCTCGACGACCTGCTGACCCGCGAGGTCCCGGCGTCCAACGGCGCGCTGCCCACCCCGGGCGGCTCCGCCCCCGTCGGGTCCATCTTCGCGGCCGCGCCCAAGGCCGAGGGCCCGCGCCCCGGCATCGTCATCGGCGTCGAGCTCGCGCGCAGCCTGCACGTCGAGCCCGGCTCACCGGTCGACCTCATCTCGCCCGAGGGCGAGCTCTCGCCCGCGGGCCTCATCCCCAAGAGCCGTTCGTTCGAGGTGGTCGCCGTCTTCGCCACCGGGCTCTACGAGTACGACCTGAAGACCGTGTTCGTGGCCCGCGACGAGGCCGCGCGCTTCTTCAACGTCGGCGTCAACCGCCTGCAGGCGCGCCTCTCCGACCTGTCCGAGACCGATCGCGTGCACGGCGCGGTGGCCGCCCAGCTACCCGACGGCGCGGTGGTCCGCGACTGGAAGCAGTTCAACAAGAACCTGTTCTCGGCCCTGGCGCTCGAGAAGCTGGTCATGCTGGTGGTGCTCGGCTTCATCGTGCTGGTGGCGTCGTTCAACATCATGAGCTCGCTCGCCACCGTCATCCTGCAGAAGACCCGCGACATCGCCATCCTGCGCTCCATGGGCATGAGCCGCGCCGCCATCCTGGCCACCTTCCGCCGCATCGGGTTGGTCGTCGGGCTGTTCGGCGCGGTGGGCGGCGGCGCGCTCGGCTGGCTCAGCTGCCTGTTCATCGACGCCTGGGGCATCCGGCCGCCGGTGCAGCTCTACCTCGACAAGCTGCCCGTCGACGTCGAGCCCGCCGTGGTCCTGCTGATCGCCGGCGCCACCGTAGCCCTGGCCTACGCCGCCACCCTGCTGCCGGCGCACCGGGCCGCCGCGCTGGCGCCCACCGAGGGGCTGCGCTATGAGTAACCCGATCACCGTGCGGGTCGAGGGGCTCCGCAAGCACTTCTACCACAAGGGCAAGACGCTCGAGATCCTGCGCGGCCTCGACCTGGTCCTCGCGCCCGGCCAGACGCTCGGCATCACCGGCGAGTCCGGCACCGGCAAGAGCACGTTCCTGCACGTGCTCGGCACCATCGACCAGCCCACCGCGGGCCGCGTGTTCTACGACGATCGCGACGTGTTCCGCCTGAACGAGGAAGAGCTCTCGTCCTTCCGCAACCAGCTCATCGGCTTCGTCTTCCAGTTCCACTACCTGATCCCCGAGCTGACGGCCGAGGAGAACGTGGCCCTGCCCTGCCTCATCGGGGGTGCCACGCGCGCAGCCGCCACGCACAAGGCCCGGGCGCTCCTCGAGCGCGTCGGGCTCGACCGGCGCCGCACGCACCGCCCCACCGAGCTGTCGGGCGGCGAGCAGCAGCGCGTGGCCATCGCCCGCGCGCTCGTGAACTCCCCCGCGGTGGTCCTCGCCGACGAGCCTACGGGAAACCTCGACGAAGGCACCGCAGATGAGGTACATTGCCTCCTCCTGGAATTGAACCGGGAGACCGGGGTTTCCTTCGTGGTGACGACCCACAACCCGCGCCTGGCCGCAACCATGGACCGCATCCTCCGGCTGCACGAGGGCCAATTCGAGGTCGTGAAGTGATCCAACGTTCCGCCTCGAACCCTCTCCGCGGCGCCCTGGTGGCGGCCTGCGCCCTCGTCTTGCTGGCCGTGCCGGGCGCGCTGTCCGCCGCGTCGATCGTCACCTCGGTGACGGTCGAAGGGCTGTCGCGCGTCAACGAGCGCTCGGTGCTCGACCTGTCCCTGGTCACCGCCGACGCGCCCTTCGATCGCGATCAGCTGTCGCGCTCCATCTCGCGCATCTGGGGCACCGGCTTCTTCGACGACGTGCGCGCGGTCTCGCGCCCCGACGGCGACAACCTCCGCGTGGTCTACCTGGTCAAGGAGCGCCCCGCCGTCCGCAAGGTGGTGCTGGTCGGCTACGACGCCGTCGAGCTCGACGAGCTCAACAAGGGCGTGCACATCAAGGCCTTCAGCATCCTCGACCGCAAGAAGATCCTCGAGGCCGTGGCCAACACCCGCAAGAAGTACCGCGAAGAGGGCTACTACCTCGCCACGGTCGACACCGAGATCACGCCCCAGCCGGGCAACCTGGTCGACGTCACCTTCCGCATCCACGAGGGCAACAAGGTCAAGGTCAAGCAGATCGACCTGGTCGGCAACGCCCAGATCCCCGACGACGAGGTCAAGCAGTTCCTGCAGACCAAGGAGGTCGGCTACTTCTCGTTCCTCACCGAGTCCGGCAAGTACAACGACGACTCGTTCCTGCAAGATCTCGAGATCGTCCGCGAGTACTACCTGACCAAGGGCTTCGTCAACGTGGCGGTGGGCTCCCCGGTCGTCAGCATCGACCGGAACAAGGAGTACATGTACATCACCGTGCCCGTCGACGAGGGCGACTCGTTCACCGTGGGCGAGGTCGACCTGCAAGGCGACTTCCTCGACCTCGACGGCAAGCGCAAGGAAGACCTGGTCAAGCAGCTGAAGCTCCTGAAGGGCAAGACGTTCAGCTCCAACGAGGTGCGCGCCGACACGCTCCTCCTGAACCGCGCCTACCAGGACGAAGGCTACGCGTTCGTCTCGGTCTCGAACGCCAACGTGCTGCACCCCGACACCAAGGTCATCGACTTCACCTACGTCATCCAGAAGGGTGACAAGTACCGCATCAACCGCATCGAGATGGCGGGCAACGACAAGACCGCCGACAAGATCATCCGCCGCGAGCTCGAGATCAGCGAGGGCAACTGGTTCTCGGCCTCCAAGCTCGACGAGTCCAAGAACCGCGTCACGCGCCTGGGCTACCTCGAGAAGGTCGACATCGTCCACCGCCGCTCGGCCATCGACGGCTACGTCGACCTCACCGTGAACGTGACCGAGAAGGACACGGGCTCCTTCCAGCTCGGCGCCGGCTTCTCGTCGCTCGAGAGCTTCGTGTTCACGGCCCAGGTCTCGAAGTACAACTTCCTCGGCCGCGGCCAGACGGTCACGCTGCAGGTCGTCCTGTCGGGGCTCCGCTCCATCTACACGCTGCAGTTCTTCGAGCCCTACTTCTTCGACTCCGACCTCACGTTCAGCCTGAACCTCTACGACTACGTGCAGGACTTCACCGACTTCTCGAAGAGCTCCACGGGTGGCGAGGTGGGCTTCGGCTATCGCCTGACCCGCGATCTCATCCTCAGCCTCTACTACCGCTTCGAGCACGTCACGACCAGCGTGGGCGGCTGGAGCCAGCGCACCACGGTGCCCGTCAGCCGCATCTTCGGCTCGGGCATCACGTCCAGCCTGCAGCTGAACCTCAGCTACGACACGCGCGACAACGTCATCTTCCCGACCAGCGGCCAGTACTCCAGCGCCTCGGTCGAGCACGCGGCGGCCTACACGGGCTCCGACACCGACTTCACGCGCGTGCTGCTCCGCTCGCGCTGGTTCTTCCCCATCTTCTGGAAGGTCGTGGCCAAGCTGAACGGCACGCTCGGCTACATCTACACCCCCGACCCCTCCGGCGTGCCCATCACCGAGCGCTTCCTGGTGGGCGGCATCTTCACGGTGCGCGGCTTCCAGCGCAACAGCCTGGGGCCGTACATCGACGTGGCCCGCGTCTACAGCCCCGACTCGTCGCTCACCAAGTTCGTGGTCGGCGGCAACAAGGAGCTCATCTTCAACGCCGAGCTCGAGTTCCCCATCCTCGAGCAGGTCGGCATCAAGGGCGTGCTCTTCTTCGACGCCGGCAACGCCTTCAACGAAGACGAGGCCATCGACTTCCTGAACCTGCGCACCGCGGTCGGCTTCGGCATCCGCTGGTGGTCGCCGGTCGGTCCCCTGCGCTTCGAGTGGGGTTTCCCGCTGAATCCCAAGGTCGGCGAAGACTCCATCGTGTTCGAGTTCACCATCGGAAACCCGTTCTAAGGAGGCTCTCATGAAGCGTTTCGCACTGGCGCTCGCCGCGGTCGTGCTGCTGGCCGCGTCGCCGCTCTTCGCCCAGGTGAAGATCGGCTACGTCGACATGGAGAAGGCCATCCTCGGCACCGCCGACGGCAAGGCCGCCAAGGACAAGCTCGAGAAGGACGTGGCCAAGCGCGAGGCCGAGTTCAAGGAGCAGCTGAAGAAGTTCCAGGAGATGGAAGAGCAGCTCTCCAAGCAGGTTCAGCTCATGTCCGAGGACATGAAGCGCCAGAAGCTGCAGGAGTACCAGCAGAAGGGCATGGAGCTCCAGTCGAAGTACCAGGAGCACCAGAAGAGCCTGCTCGAGAACCAGGAGAAGGCCTTCGCCCCGATCCTCGAGAAGCTGCGCGGCATCATCCAGGAGATCGGCCTCCAGGAGGGCTACACCATCATCCTCGAGAAGCGCCAGGACGGCGTGCTCTACGCCATGCCGCAGCTCGACCTGACCGCCAAGATCGTCTCCAAGTACAAGTAGGGGCGCTGCTTGCTGCGCCCGCAAGCCCGAGCGCTGCGCCCGCGGTAGCGATCCCTCGGGCCCACCATCACCGCCACGCCCACCGCAGGCAAACGCCCGCCCGCGCGGTGACCGCCGGGTCGGCCGTCACCGCGAACCGCACGGCTTCGGCCCCCGCCGCCAGCTGCGCCCGCCGCACCTCCGGCGCCGCCGAGGACACCAGCCGCACGCGCGCCTCCGGAGCCAGGCCCGCCACGGTCACCGGCACCGCGTTCTTGGGGCGCCCCGCCGGGTCGGCCGCGATCGTCCACTCCAGCGCCGTGGCTCCGGCCGGACGCGCCACCTCCAGCGCCTTGCCCTGGAACGGCCCGCTCGCCGGCAGCCGCACCCACCCGCTCCCCGGCAGGTCGCACTCGCCCTCCTGCGGCACGCCCACCATGTCGTGCAGGTCGCGATCCAGGTGGCTGCACTCCCAGCGCTGCCACTTCAGGTTCCAGAAGTCACAGGGCCGCCCGTCCAGCGTCGACACGCGCGCCCGGCTCAGCTCGCCCGCGTCGCCCCGCGGCCCGATCCAGCGCAGCACCCCGCCCGCGGCCAGCAGCACGCCGAGCCCCGCCAGCCCCCACGCCGCGACGCGCCCCCCGCGCGGCGCCCAGCGCGCCAGCACCTCGCGTCCCACCGTCACGCCCCGCGCCGCGATCTCCAGGAGCGCCGCCAGCGGTCCGGCCAGGAACACGAGGAACGGCACCAGGAAGCGCGAGCTGGGCCACGCGTAGCCCGCGTAGATCGCCGAGGCCCCGCCGAGCACGAGCCCCGACGCCAGCGCCTCGCCCCAGCGCCCCCGCGCGACCTGCGCCACCCACCCGAGCGGCACCAGCGCCAGCAACGGGAAGCCGCGCACGAACGACGACTCGTCGGTGACCACCACGCGCCACCAGTCGCCCCACCCCGGCCACGTGAACGCCGCGCGCGCCGTGTCCAGCGCCACCACGCCGTGCTCACGCACCAGGATGCGATCGTAGCCCGTCACGAAGGGCGAGCCGTACCAGGCCCACTGCAACGCGCCCGGGATCGCGAGCACCGCGCCGAACCCCGCCGCCAGCCGGCCGAGCCCCCCCCAGCTCCGCTCCCGGAGCCGCGCCACGACCCACGGCGCGGCGATCACCAGGACCGCCAGGCCGTGGACGGGTCGCGCCCACACGGCCCCGGCCAGCGCCGCCCCCGCGACGAACGGACGCCAGCCCCGAGCCCCGTCGCGGGCCCCGGTCGCCAGCGCCAGCGCCCCGCCGATCAGGGGCACCGCCGCGAACACGTCGTTCGAGAACCCGTAGGCGAGCCGTACGAGCGTGGGCGACAGGCACGTGGCCGCCACGGCCGCCGACACGAGCGGGCGCTCCCCGCGCGGGTCGAGCACGCCAAGGGCGAACCACGCCGCCAGCAGCACGCAGCCCAGGTTGAACAGCAGGAGCCCGTCCAGCCCCAGCGCCGCGTAGAAGGGCTCGGCCGCCAGCGGCATCAGCACCGGGTGCTTGGGGTACAGCCGGTCGTCGACGCCCAGCGCCACGTTGCTCCAGTCCTGGGGCAGGTCACGGTTCCAGCCCAGATCGTCGAAGTACCACGAGCGCGCCGTGGTGGCGTCCTGCCGGAAAGTGCCGTTTTCCGTCAGTGACCGGTTCACGTTGGCGTAGAAGGTGCCGTCCTCGACCAGGAACGTGTACGGCGCGTAGGCCGGGACGACCCGCAGGATCAACGCGAGCGCGACGATGGCGAGGGCGACGGATCGGTGCATCGGGGACGGACTCCTCGCGATCGAGGATCCCACCCCGATCCGGGCGCTTGTCAACAAACCGCCCATTTGCGTCCAAACCTGGAACTCTTTTCCAGGCCTGACGTGAAGGCCCCGGCTCCGGACGCCCCCGAGCGCTGCCCCGCCCCGTGGGGCGAAGCGCGCGCATCGGCCCGGGAGGCCATCCCGAGCCGGGCCTCCCCAAATCGGTACGCTCGTTGCAGTACACCGTGGCAGCGAGCGGCATCGGTGGACCGTCTGGGGTGTTCGTAATCAGACGGGATGGCGCCAGGCCGGCGAGAGATTCCAGGGGTGGGCTCATCTCCACCCGTCCCTACGGCACAGCCGGAGGGTCCACCGTTTCCCGCTCGCTTTTTCGTCCAATCCGGGCTGCCGAGCCCTTGACCTGAGCCGATCGAGCCGCACTTTTCGTCACCCCCGGAAAAAGTTTCCCAACCCTCCCGCCACTCCGCGCGCGAGGGCGCTGAAAACCTCTATCGTTTCCTAAACGTTCTGAGCGCCAAATCCAGGTTCCAATTGGAAGGCTCTTTGCTTATACTCGGCGCGACGAACTGTCTGTTTGGGCAGGAGGGCCGGATGAACCTTCCTCGCTTCCTGGTCGGATTGCTCCTGGTGCCTGCCCTTCTCACGACGGGTTGCCAGGAAGATCCGAAGGAACTCGCGAGCCAATCGGATACGGGCCTCCCGACCGAGACGATCTCTCTCGCCGCCACGGGAGACACGCTCCCGTCGGTCGCCATCGTCTCCCCCGCGAACTTCGCGTACTTCCAGGTGGCGCCGGGCGATGCCGCCGACGTGACGGCGCAGTTCATCGTATCGGGCTGGACGTACCCGGCGCTCAACAAGGGCGTCATGTTCATCCTCGACAAGGACTGGGACACCGACCCCTCGGCCCCCAACCAGCCCCTGCTGATCACGACCGACGGTCCGCCCACTCCCGGCACCGCCACGGCCATCGTCCTCGCCGACATCCCCCCCGGCCAGCACACGCTCACGGCCTGCCTCGCCATGAAGGTGACCAAGACCTACGACGGCCAGACCGGCCTCTACTGGGACTACCTCGACAACGAGCTGAACCAGCCGGGCATCCAGCGCGCCTGCACCAACATCGTCATCAAGGTGTCCATCGTCGGCTGCTGGCCCACCGTGTACAGCGCGGCCGAGAAGGCCTACATCTGCGACCCCGATCCGACGCACGCAGGCGGCTGCTGCCTCGACGACAACCCCTGCTCGATCGACAACTGCTCGTGGCAGAGCGGCAGCAACAAGTACGAGTGCCGCTACGGGCCGGTCGCGGGTTCGTGCTGCCAGTCCGACTACGAGTGCGCGCAGCCCCAGCGCTGCTACCGCATCGACAACCCCGACACCCCCCTCGACGACAACCTTGTCAACAAGTGCTACGAGTGCGACTACATGTCGGCGGTGGCCGACGCCGCCTGCGACGACCAGAACAAGTGTACGGTCGACGACTGCGCGCCCAGCTACATGTGCAACCACGACCCGGTGGTCGGCCCCCACGGCGAGCCCTGCTGCCAGGTCAACGCCGACTGCGACGACAAGGATCCCTGCACCATCGACCAGTGCGAGAACGTCGTCAACGGCCAGGGCTTCTGCACGTTCCACTCCTACATGGACCTCAGCGACACGCAGATCACGCAGTACGGCTACGACCCGGCCTCGTTCCAGGGCTGCTGCGTCATCGGCAAGGAGATGCAGTACTGCACCGACCACCTGGTCATCGTCGACGAGGTGCTCCAGCAGGACGCCTGCTGGAACGTCGCGTGCATTTCGAACAAGTGCCGCTACGGCAAGGACCCGAACCCGCTCTGCTGCAACACGGGCTTCGAGTGCGACGACTGCGCCGAGTACGACTCGGGCACGGGCGAGTGCATCAAGAACAACGTCTGCACCATGGACCTGTGCGTCGACAACGTCTGCACCTTCGAGTGGGATCCCTTCCACCCGACCGACGAAGACTGCTGCCAGCACAACCTCGACTGCGACGACGGCCAGCCGAACACCATCGACTGGTGCCAGGACTACATGTGCTACCACGAGGTCGATCCGCTGTACTGCGACCTCGTGGCCGATCCGCCGGCCCTCTGCCCGGCCCCGCCGAACCCCTGCGTCACCTACCAGTGCAACACCGCCACCAAGCACTGCGATGGCAAGCCGGTGGCCGGCTGCTGCATCGACAACGACGACTGCGACGACGGCGACTACTGCTCGACCGACGTGTGCGATCCGCTGGCGCACACGTGCTCGCACGAAGACATCGAGCTCATCGGCGGCAAGAAGTGCTGCAACGTCTCGACCGACTGCTATGACAACAAGGTGTGCACCACCGAGGCGTGCGTGTCCCACCAGTGCCGCTACGGCGCGGTCACGGTCAACCCGGCCGAGTGCGCGTCGGGCAAGTGCTGCAACTCCAACAGCGACCTGAACGGCAACGGCAGCGCCGACGACTGCGAAGTGGCCAACTCGTGTACCCCGTGGCAGTGCTCGAACCACTGCTGCGTGCCCAAGACCAACCTGGCCGCGGGCCAGTGCATCACGGCCCTCGACTGCGAAGACGGCGACCCCTACACCTGGAACGTCTGCGCCGGCTGCACCTGCGGCTTGAACCCGCCCACGGTCTGCGACGAGACCCACCTGAACTGCAACGACAACAACGCCTGCACCATCGACTCGTGCGACACGGTCGAGAAGCGCTGCAAGTACGTTCCCAAGCCCAACTGCTGCGTGCAGCAGGCCGACTGCGTGCCCGACGCGCCCGACCCCTGCACCAACTACCAGTGCATCAAGTCGCTGAACATCTGCCAGAACTCCTACGTGCCCGACTGCTGCACGTCCGACACCGACGCCAAGTGCAACGACTTCGACGGCTGCTCGGCCGACTTCTGCGTGAACGGCAAGTGCCGCCACCTCGACTTCGACACCGGCTGCTGCACCACCGCCGCCGACTGCAACGACAGCAAGGAGTGCACGCGCGACGAGTGCATCGACAACCAGTGCACGCACGCCCTGCTGGCCAACGCCCCCGACGGCTCGCTCTGCTGCGAGACCGACGGCGCCTGCACCGACACCGACGCGTGTACGCAGGACATGTGCATCAACAACAAGTGCGCCAACCCGGCCATCCCCAACTGCTGCTACCCCGACGGCCAGGAAGCCCCCATGTGCGAAGACGGCAACCCCTGCACGGCCGACTGGTGCGTATTCGGCAAGTGCCGCCACCTCGGCCCCAACGAGGCGCCGGAGTCGTCGCACATCCCGCCGAACTGCTGCAAGTCCGACGCCGACTGCGAAGCCGACGACAACGTGTGCACCAAGGAAGTGTGCGCGCCCACGGGCCTCTGCATCTCCGAGCCCATCGAGCCCTGCCGCCTGCAGTTGCCGTACTGCCAGTCGTTCAACCAGGGCGTGTGGCCGCCCGAGTTCCTCGGCTGGAAGCGCGAGGACACCCAGGGCGCCCCGGCCCTCTTCAACTGGGAGTACTCGGCCAAGGGCCCGCTCGGCCTCGACTACCACGTGCGCTTCAACGGCCTGAAGTACCCGCTCGACGAGTTCGACGCCAACCTGCTGTCGCCGGCGTTCGACTCGCACGACGCCTACGGCAACCTCATCACCGACGTCACGGTGCAGTGGGAGAACTTCCTCGACCTGAACCAGCCCCAGAAGACCAACCTGGCCGCGCGCATCCTGCCGAACGGCAATCTGGCCACCGGCACCGTCGCGTGGTCCACGTCGACCACCACCGACCTCGAGGCCTCGTTCGAGTCCGCCTACCACCACTCGACGTACATGGGCGACTACTTCAAGGTGGCGTTCAACGTCAACGCCCTCGACACCATCTCGGGCGTGCCGGTCTACGGCGGCGCGGCCCACATCAACGCGTGGGACATCGACAGCGTCTGCATCTGCGCGGGTCAGGCGCCCCAGTGGATCGGCCTCGAGACCCGGTACGGCCTGTTCCTGCAGGACAGCGAGCACTTCCCGCTCAAGGCGGCCGATCCCGACAACAGCTCGTCGCTGTCGTTCGAGGCCCTCGGCGCGCCGGAGTTCGTCAGCATCGTCAACGGCGGCTACGACTGGCAGAACAAGAAGTGGGTCGCCGACCTGGTGGTCTCACCGGTCGACGAGGCCGCGCTGGGCGAGCACACGTTCACCATCCGCGTGTCCGACGGCTGCCTGTTCGCCGACCGCGAGATCACGATCTCGGTCTTCCTGCGCGGGGGCTACCTGGTGTGGGTGCCCGAGGACGTCTCGCCGCTGCACGGGCAGCGCATCGTCGACGCCATCGCCGCCCAGGGCGACCAGCCCACGGCCAAGCGCCAGTGGCAGATCCTGACCGACCTGGCGGCCTACCCCGACCTGTCGGTGGCCGACGGCATCTTCGCGTGCCTGGGCGTCAAGGGCGCCGCCTACCAGCTGGTCGAGACGCGCAACGCCATCGAGGAAGCCGCCAACGGCGAGCTGAAAGCGCTGCGCGATCGCAAGGAGGCCCTGGTCGCCGCGCTGGCCACGTACCTCGAGGGTGGCGGCCGCCTCTACGTCGAGGGCGGCGACACCTGGTACGACGACCCGGCCACCAACCTGCCGGACTACATGCGCATCGAGGCCACGGCGGGCGGCGTCACGCGCCTCGACGGTCCCGTCGCCGGCGGCGGCTTCCTGCGTGACCTCACGCCCTACGCCTACAACCAGCTGCCCTACAACCCGTCCAGCCCCGACAACTTCTGGAACAACTTCCTCGATCGCATCAAGGTCAAGGAGCACACGCGCGGCCGCGTCTTCCTCGAGAACACCGGCTCGCTCGACTTCCCGGTCACCGTGGGCTACTGCGACGACGTCGACTGCGTCGACGGCTCCGACGCCTACCGCACCATCGGCTCGTCGATCCCGTTCGGCGGCCTCGAGAACGGCGGCTCGACGCGCGTCGACCTCATGGCCAAGTACCTCTACTTCTTCGAGCACGGCCTGCCGAGCTGCGACACGACCGCCGACTGCGACGACGGCCAGGAGTGCACCACCGACAACTGCAGCGGCAGCCCCGTGAAGCGCTGCTCGAACAACGAGCAGCTCAACTGCGTGTACTGCCTCGACGACCTCGACTGCGACCAGGCGTTCCCGACCCTCGACTACGCCTGCCACACCTCCGAGGTCTGCAAGCCCCTGCCCGGCTACATGGTCCACTCGGGGCTGCTGAACAGCCCGTTCGACATCTACGCCGGCAGTTGGCAAAGCCCCATCGCCACCAGTGTCATCACGCTGGGCGGCGCGGGCGCCGAGGCGTGGGAAGATCGCAACGTCGCCCAGGTGGCGGCCAAGCTGCAGGTCACCCACGACTACATCGGCGAGGTCGAGATCACGCTCGCGCACGGCAACCAGAGCGTGAAGGCCAAGCTGGCCGACCTGACCAAGTTCGGCGGCACCTACTTCTTCACCACCAGCGAAGCCTGGGGCCGTCCCGCGGCCCAGGGCAGCATGGACCAGTTCGAGGGTGGCGCCATCGAGGGCGACTGGACCCTGACCGTGCGCGACACCAAGCCCGCCAACACCAAGGACGGCAAGCTGATCCAGTGGTGGCTGTTCGTGGCGCCCGACGACGTCAACTGCCTGGGCAACCCGACGGCGTGCGAAGACTCGAACGCGTGCACCGTCGACGCCTGCCTCGGCGGCTTCTGCAAGAACTCGCCGCTGGTCTGCAGCGACATCGACCCGCTCACCGGCAACCCGAACCTGTGCACGACCGACGGCTGCGACCCGGCCACGGGCTGCACCTACGAGCAGAAGATCTGCGACGACGGCAACGACTGCTCGCTCGACCTGTGCGACACGGCCACGGGCGAGTGCTACCACGAGTGGCCCGACGAGTGCTGGAACCCCTGCACGCAGCACTCCGACTGCGGCCACCTGCAGTACTGCAAGAGCGGCCACTGCGAGATCATCCCCGGCGTCGTCTACGACTCGCCGGTCACCGGCTCCGAGGGTGTCGTCGACAACGGCGCCGCCCAGGTCTACCCGCTGAACATCCCGCTCGGCTCCGACAAGGACTCCCTGGGCCGCGCGGTCGAGGATCGCGTCATCCACAAGCTGCGCGTCAAGGTGATGACGACCCACGAAGACGTGGCCGACCTCGAGGTCAAGCTGATCCGCGGGACGACCGAGTACATGCTGAAGGCCGAGAACGCCGGCACCGGACAGGGCCGGCACTGGGTCTTCGCCTCCAACGACGAGGCCGACTTCGACGTGCCCGCCACCAACCTCGACGACGCGCCCAACGGCTTCGTCGGCAAGGACATCGTCGGCGACTGGAAGCTCTCGATCCAGGACAAGCAGCTCGGCAACACGGGCACCATCGACGGCTGGGTGCTCTTCATGATCCAGCGCCACTGCCTGACGAACGCCGACTGCGACGACAGCAGCCAGTGCACGGCCGACCTGTGCACCGCCAACACCACGGGCGACGCCAAGGAGCAGACCAACATCCCGAAGGTATGCGCGAACTCCGCCGACACCGAGTGCGACGACGGGCTGTGGTGCAACGGCACCGAGTTCTGCCACCCCGACACCGGCTGCGTCGACGGCGAACCGCCCAAGCTCGACGACGGCATCGCCTGCACCGACGACCTGTGCGACGAGTACAACGACGAGGTCTACCACCTCGCGAACGAGACGTACTGCAACGACGACAACCCCTGCACCACCGACGTGTGCGACGCCGACTGCTCCGACGGCACGTGCGGTTGCCAGCACCTCAACAACACCGACGCGTGCGACGACGGCGTCTACTGCACCGACAACGACCGGTGCACGCTGGGCGAGTGCACGGGCACGCCGACCAACGCCAAGCCGGGCTGCACCTGCAACGTCACGAACGACTGCAGCATCATCTCGAACACCAACCGCTGCGCCGGCTCCTACATCTGCAACACGGCGGTGCACACCTGCGTCATCGACCCGACCACCGAGGTCGACTGCAGCACCATCCCCGGCTACGTGAACGACCCCTGCGCCAAGCACCTCTGCGACCCGCAGGACGGCGAGTGCAAGGTCGCGTTCCTCGCCCAGGGCGTCCTGTGCGAAGACGGCGACCTGTGCACCCAGAACGACCTGTGCAACGGCACCGGCCAGTGCCTGGGCGTCGGCCACGTCTGCGACGACGGCTACTGGTGCAACGGCGACGAGGTCTGCGACCCGCTCACGGGCCAGTGCGTCGCGCCCGACGTGGTCTGCGACGTCGACGGATGCCAACGCCCCGAGTTCGACGACCAGGTCGCGTGTACCATCGACGTGTGCGACAGCGACAACCAGCAGATCCACCACTTCCCCGACGACACCGCCTGCGACAACGGCGCGTTCTGCGACGGCCTCGAGGTCTGCAACCCGGCCCAGGGCTGCCAGGACGGCCCGAACCCGAACTGCGAAGACTACAACCCGTGCACCGTCAACAAGTGCGACGAGGCGGCCCAGGCGTGCGACTTCCACGACCACGTGCAGCACTGCTCGTGGCCCTGCGACGGCGATCACCTCTACGACGCCGGTGACGACGACTGCGGCTACGACGACGCCTGCGTGGGCGGCGCCGGGGCCACGGCGGGCTCCTGCCAGCCGGTGTGCGGCGCCAGCTGCTACACGGCGCGGTCCATCTCTCCGAACGCGCCCGAGCTCGGCCTGGCCATCCCCGACAACGACGAGGTGAACTGCCTCGAGCGCACCCTCAGCCTGACCCTGCCGCCGAACCTGCGCTTCGTCGAGCGCGTCGAGGCGCGCGTGCAGGTCGCGCACACCTCGATCGTCGACCTGCGGGTGTCGCTGACCGACCCCGACGGCTACACGGTCAAGATGTGGGAGAACGCCGGCGGCTCGCGCGACGACTTCTCCAACACGTTCGAGCAGAGCTGGCCCGAGACGTTCCGCCCGATGTGCGCCTTCCGCGGCGACACGCCGAGCGGCGACTGGAAGCTGAAGGTCTGCGACGTGCTGCCCCAGAGCCAGGGTACGCTCGAAGACTGGACCCTCTACGTGAAGGGCTCCGAGACCGACACCAACCTGGGCGATCGCTGCGACAACGCGCTGGCGATGAACCCCGAAGGTGGCACCGCCATCGGCCCCAACGAGTGGACGCAGACCCTCTCGGGCAGCACGGCCTGCGCCCAGGAGGATCACCTGGCGTCCTGCGGCGGCGGCGGGAAGGAGCGCGTCTACCGCTTCCACCTGAACGACCACAAGCTGCTGAACGCCAACGTCAACTCGGGCGGCCGCAACTGGGTGCTGCACGTCAAGGGCGCAACGCCCAGCGGCACCGACTGCATCGACACCACGCTGGCGTGCGGCGCGGCCCCCGCGGGCGGCGCGGCCACCATCGTCGACCTCAAGCTGGCCCCCGGCGACTACTTCTTCTTCGTCGACTCCAACGGCGACTACGGCGACTACGCTGTCAGCCTCACGTTCAAGACGCTGCTCGAGAACGGCGGCACCTGCGACCACATGAACGACTGCATCAGCGCCTACTGCACCGACAGCACGTGCTGCGACAAGGCGTGCGACGGGCTGTGCGAGGCGTGTGACGGCCTCGAGACCGCCCACGGCGTGGTCGACCGCGGCACCTGCACCTACATCGCCGACGGCCGCGACCCCGAGGAAGAGTGCCAGGGCGACGACGAGATCTGCGGCTGGACGTGCTTCTACGACACGGCCACGGGCGCGGGCGGCGACTGCAAGAAGCCGGGAACCGACACGCCGCACGTCAAGTGGCAGGCCGACCAGGTCACGTTCGGCGGCATCTGCCAGCGCTGCGACGGCAACGGCGACTGGGAGTACATCCCCCACGGCACCGACCCGTTCCTGCAGTGCCCGAACCGCGCGTGCGACGGAGCCCGCCTGTTCTACGAGCAGCGCTGCTCGAACGACGAGGTGACCTTCCCCGACCGCATCGGCACCTGCGACTGCTTCGACGAAAAGTACGGCGTCTTCGGCTGCGAGGGCGACCTGCCGCACGTAGCCGACGACTGGTGCCCCAACGGCTACATGTGCGACCCGACCGACGGCCCCGACGACGATCCGCTGCCCGACGACTGTCGCACGGCGTGCACGTCGCAGAGCCACTGCCAGTACGGCATCAACGACGGCCCGCCGGCCGGCTGGTACTGCGAGGAGCGCGTCTCCGAGGACGGCTTCCACGAGTGCAAGCAGCGCAAGGATCTGGGCCTGACCTGCAACGCGCCCGAGGCCGGCGTGTTCGAGTACGGCGAGTGCATCCTGAACGGCGCCCTGCCCTACCCCTGCATCGACGGCGTGTGCTGCAACACGTCCTGCTCGGCGCTCTGCATGCGGTGCGACGGCGTCGACACGCTGAACGGCGGCGACGACATCGGTACCTGCACGTTCGCGGCCGAGGGCAAGGATCCCGACGTCGAGTGCCGCACCGACGACACCACGAACTGCGGCATCGGCTGGTGCGACGGCATCGGCACCTGCGACTGGTGGGATCCCGACACGACGTGCGTCGGCCAGGGCGACGGGTTCATCCACAGCCAGTCGTGCGGCCGTGACAACAACGGCGACGACGTGGCGCCCTCGCCGTACTGCCAGGCCGACGGCACGCACTGCGAGGACGCCCCCGACTGGATCCTCTTCCCCGCCGATACCTGCAGCGGCGACGGCTACTGCCTCGACGCCGGCGGCGTGGCCCAGACCTACGCCAACTGCCGCGGCGGCCTGATGTGCAATGCCGACCAGACCGACTGCCTGACGATGTGCGAGAGCGACGCCGACTGCTCGCGGCCGTGGCCGACCGACTGTGACGGCGACGGCGGCGTCAACTACTACTGCCGCGAAGCCTCCTGCAACCCGGCGGTGTGCAAGAACTGGATGGACCCGACGACCAACGGCAGCCAGGCCACGCCGACGGCCTCGTTCGGCAGTGTCCATTACTCGCTCGGCGGCACCCCCGAGGGGGCCGGTGCTTGTTCCGGAGCGAACTGCTCGACGGCTCCGGGCGCGGCGACGAAGTCCGACCTTGGCTTCTACCCGCCGACCCGGGCCATCGAGACTCCGCTTCAGTACCGGAATTAAGGAGGGTGTCATGAACGCCACGCTTGGAACCCGGAACTCGGAGAACGATATGGGCAATATTCGCAGGGAGGTCGGCATGAGAGGGTCCCTGGCCACTGCCTGGATCATGGGCGTGATGCTCGTGGTCGCCCTGGTCGGAGCGAGCGCTGCCCGCGCCGACGGGGTGCCGCAATTCCTGAACGTTCAAGGGGTGTTGTACGACAACGACGGCAACCCCGTGAACGACACCTACGACCTCACGGTCAGCCTGTATCGGGCCTCGGCCGGCGGCCCGGCGAACCTGGTCTTCCAGCAGGCCTTCGCCGACTCCGTCGTCGAGAACGGCATCTTCCACGCCACGTTGTCGATCCCGACGACGGGCGGGAACCCGTTCGTGCTGTACCCCGAGCTCTGGCTGGGTATCGCCATCGACGCCGATGACGAGATGACGCCGCGCCAGCGCCTCACCTCGGTGGGCTACGCCATGGAAGCGAAGCACGCCGACGAGGCCTCGAAGGCGCGCGACGTGTTCTGCGACGGCGACGGCGACCCGCTCACCGACGACCCCGTGCCCTGCGTCGGTCGCGGCGAGCTCGTGCAGACCTACGCCCTCGGCGACACCGACCAGGAGGCCCTCTCGGCCGTGTCGCTGTCGACCAAGTGCGTCGGCTGCGTCGACTCCGTGCGCATCAAGGACGACACCATCGCCACCGTCGACCTCGGCAACGGCGTCGTCACGAGCGCCAAGATCGCGAACGGCACCATCCTCAGCGAGGACATCGCCGACCAGCAGGTGCTGTCGGTCGACATCGCCAACGAGTCGATCCAGACCGACGACATCAAGGACGGCGAGGTCCGCACCTCCGACATCCTGAACGGCACGATCATCACCGAGGACCTGGCCGCCCTGGCGGTCTCCAACGCCAAGCTGGGCGCCGACGCCGTCACCACCGACAAGATCCAGAACGGTCAGGTGATGACCGTCGACCTGGCCGACAACGCGGTCATCAACGAGAAGCTCGCCGACGGCGCCGTCACGAACCGCAACATCGGCGAGATCATCAACCAGTCGAACCTGCCCATCGCCGGCAAGACCGCCGACACGCGCGGTACAGTGATCGTCGGCGACTACCTGGCGGTCGATCCCACCGGCGTCGTCGCCGTCGACCTGAACGCCCTGAACTTCGACATCGACGCCGGCCTGCCCGTCGGCCAGAACCTGGTCCAGTGGGAAGACGTGAAGTGGAAGAACAAGGCCGACAAGAGCGCGAACTGGCACATCGACACGTGCACCTCGGGCCCGGGCTCCTGCACCGTGATCACGACCCAGGATGAGCCCCGCCACGGCGGCTACGCCATCCGTTTCGCCGGCAACGGCGCGTGGGTCTACGCGCGCGACATGATCGAGGTCGCCCCCGACCGCGAGTACTTCGGCCGCATCCGCGCCCGCAACGCCTCGTCCAGCTCGCCCACCAGCTTCCTGTCCGGCGTGCGCTGCTTCGACAAGATGGGCGTCTCGCTCGGCGACCAGTGGTTCATGGTCTCCGAGGACGCCAACCCCCAACTGCACTCGCTCGGCAAGACCTTCTCGGGCATCGTGAACGGCAACGCCCTGCCGTTGAACACGCGCTACGTGCAGCCGATCGTCGGCATGACCGGCTCGAACGGCCAGATCGACGTCGACGCGCTCGAGATCTTCGAGCTGACCACGGCCAACGACGTCGTGTGCGCCGGGTGCGTGCAGTCGGCCGACATCGCCGACGGCACCCTGGTCACTGATGATCTGGCCGACGGCGCGGTCACCTCGGCGAAGATCGCCGACGGGACCATCGTCAGCGCCGACCTCGGCGCCGGCGAGGTCAAGACCGTGAACCTGGCCGACGGCGCGGTGCAGACCGCCAAGCTGGCCGACAGCGCCGTGAGCTCGGCCAAGATCGGCGACGGCCAGGTGGCCTCGATCGACATCCTCGACGGAGGCGTCACCACCAACGACCTGGCACTCGGCGCCGTGACCTCGGTCAAGATCGGCGACGGGGAGGTCAAGACGGCCGACCTCGCCAACGGCGAGGTCACCTCCGAGAAGATCCAGAACGCGACCATCGGCACCGTCGACCTGGCCAACGACTCGGTCACGGCGGCCATCCTGGCGCCCGACGCCGTCGACACGGCCGCCTTGCAGAACCAGGCGGTGACGTCCGGCAAGATCGCGAACGACGCGGTCGGCGCCCAGCACATCGCCACGGGCCAGGTCACCACCGACGAGATCCTGAACGGCACCATCGGCGCCGACGACCTCAGCTCCGCGCTGTCGTGGATCGCGGGCGGCGACGTGACCATCCCCAACAACAAGAACCTGATCTTCGCGGACGACGCGTCGAGCAACGACGGCGCTTGGCTCACCGAGGCCACGACGGGCATCGACGACATCGAGGTCCGCATGGTCCTCGGCTTCGAGGAAGACAGCACCGAGCGCTTCTCGATCTACCGCTACAGCGACGCGGCCGGCACGGTAAAGACCAAGGAGCACGAGTTCGACGCGGCCGGTAACGCCTACCACAAGGGCAACCTGACGATCGGCGGCGGCAACATCGACGCCGGCGCCGGCAACATCACGACCACCGGCACCATCTCCGGCGTGCTGCAGTGCCCCGCGGGCGAATGCATCAGCAGCGCCGAGATCGAGAACGGCACGATCTCGAACGAGGACATCGCGAACGCCGCCGGCATCGCGCCGGCCAAGATCCAGGGCGGGGCCCTCACGAACGCCACCCTCTTCACGGGCGGCCAGGTGACCGGCTACTGGAACACGTTGGCGGTGAACGCCAACACCATCACGACCGCCCAGATCAAGAACGATCAGATCACGAACGGGCTGATGGCCGACAACGCCATCACGACCACCGAGATCCTCGACGGCACCATCCTCGGCGCCGACATCGCCAGCGACACGATCACCAACGCCAAGATCGCCACGGGTGCCGTGGGCAGCGACGAGATCATCGACGCGTCGATCCAGACCGCCGACCTCGCCACCGACTCGGTCGACGCCGCCCAGATCAAGGCGGGCGCTGTGGGCGCATCCGAGATCCTCGACAACAGCATCACGTCGGCCGACATCGGCGCCAACCAGATCCTCACGAGCCACATCTCCCCGACCGCGTACGGCGCGTCGGGCGTCAGCACGTTGATTGCCCGCTCCGATCACCAGCACGACACGAGCTACGTGAACACCACCGGCGACACGATGACCGGCGACCTGGTGGTCGAGCACAACGGCGACACCAAGGTCACGGTGCGCAGCACCAACGGTAACAAGGCCATCCTGGCCCTCGAGTCCACGGGGCTCGACACCGACGCGTCGTTGCGCCTGACCGCGCTGAACACCGTGAACCTGACCGGCGCGAACCTGGTGCTCGACGCGGGCATGTCGGTCTCGGCCCAGAACCTGACCCTGGCCGGCTCGGTGGCGTGTACGGGCTGCGTCGACACCACCGACATCGCCGACGGCACCATCACCAGCAGCGACCTCACGAACGCGGGCATCGCCAAGAGCAAGATCGTCGGCACCGCCCTCGCGCAGAACGACTCGTTCGCGGGCGGCGACATGGCCGCGGGCAGCGTCTACAACAACCTGCAGCTGGGCGCGGGCGTGGTCGGCGCCGCCGAGCTGGCCACCAACTCGGTGTACACCGCCGCCATCCAGGACAGCGCGGTCACGACCGGTAAGATCGCCGACGGCACCATCCTCGGCACCGACCTGGCCACCGACACCATCACCGCCACGCAGATCGCCACCGGCGCCATCGGCTCCCTGGAGCTCGCCGCGAACTCGGTGTACACGAACGCCATCCAGTCCCTGGCGGTCACGGCCTCCAAGCTGGCCAACGGCTCGGTGTCGGGCGGCCAGGACTCGGCGGGCACCAACGCCATCGTCGACAACTCGGTCACCACCTACGACATCCAGGACGGCACCATCCAGGCGGCCGACCTGACCAGCAACTTCTGGTCGAACCTGAGCACCAACTTCGTGGTCAAGGACGGCAAGCAGCTGCTGTTCGAGGACATCGACGACGCCGACCGCCAAGCCTACTTCCAGGAGTTCTCGGGCGCCGGCGCCCTCGACCTCGGGCTCGTGCTCGGCAACAACAACAGTGACCTGGCCGACCAGACCTTCACGATCTACAGCACCGACGGCGCCACCAAGGTGCAGCGCCACCAGTTCAAGGCCGACGGCACGGCGCAGCTGAACTCCGACGTCACCGTGGGCAATCCCTCGGTCGACCTGACGGCTGGCGAGCAGGCGCGCGTCGCGACCTACCGCACCACGCGCGGCGACCTGGTCGTCACCGGCGCCATCATCCACCCGAAGGACGCGGCGGCGGGCAACGGCACAGCGCTGTCGGTGGCCGACGTGTTCGAGATCCGCAGCGACGCGTATTCGTCCAGCGTAGCGCACGGCTTCCTGGGCGCCGACGCCACCAACCTGGTCTTGAGCGCCGGCGACAAGGGCGCGGGCGTCCTGACCCTGAACCGCAAGGACAACACCACGGCGGGCAACGTCGTCACCGGCGGCAACCTGCAGGTGGGCGGCTCGCTGCTGTGCTCGAGCGCGGCGGGCGACTGCGTGAGCGGCTCGTCGATCGCCAACGGCACGATCACCACCGACGACGTCCTCAACAACACGCTGACCGCCAACGACATCGCCGCCAACGCCATCGGCGCCAGCGAGCTGGCCGACAACGCGGTCGACACCAACGCCATCGCGGCCAACGCCGTGATCACGGGCAAGATCCTCGACGGCACCATCCTGGCCGCCGACGTGGCCACCGATACCCTGGGCGCCGGGCAGATCGCGGCCAACGCCATCGGGTCCAGCGAGCTGGCCGACGGCGCCGTCGACACCAACGCCATCGTCGACGCCAACGTCACGAGCGTCAAGCTGGCCGACAGCTCGGTCACCTCGGCCAAGATCCTCGACAACTCCATCACCACGGGCGACATCCTCGACTACACCATCCTGGCGCAGGACATCGCCAACGGCACGTTGACGCTCGACAAGTTCACGCCGGCCGACCGCCCCTTCGCGCCCGGCAAGACCATCTCGCTGTACAAGCTGTCGAACGAGGCCGGCGAGTCGCTGTTCTTCGAGGACGACGCCGACGCCAACCACCAGGACGCCACCGACGCCTACATGCGCGAGGTGTCCGACGACGCGGTGACCGACCTCGACGTGCGCCTGGTGCTGCCCGACGGCACCGGCGCCGAGGCCTTCACGGTGGGCGTGAACAACACCATCAACACCTACAAGCACAAGTTCGACACCCTCGGCGACGCCTACCACACGCGCAACCTGTCGGTCGGCGGCGCCGCGACGGTCACCGGCCTCCTGAACGCCAACGGCAACTACCTCGAGATGAAGGGCAAGACGGCCGTGAGCGCCGCGGCCACGGCCGGCACCGCGCTCTACATCGGCGGTGACGCGTCGACGGTCGACTACACGAGCATCAACCTGAAGGCCGCCACCACGGTCACCGGCGCCGTGACGGCCTCGAACTTCGTGTGCACCGACTGCCTCACCTCGGGCGTGATCGCGGCCAACGCCGTGGGCACCAGCGAGGTGACCGACAACAGCCTGGGCGCCATCGACATCGCCACCGACGCCATCGGCTCGGACGAGCTGGCCCCGAACGCGGTCACCTCGACCGAGCTGGCCGACGGCGCCGTGACCCTGGCCAAGCACGCCGACAACTCGGTCAACTCGACCAAGATCGTCGACGGCACCATCACCAACTCGGACATCAACGCCACCGCCAACATCGCGGCGACCAAGATCGCGGGCAACGCCCTCACCGGCGCCACGGCCATCGCGGGCCACCTGACCGGCTCGTTCGCCGCGGCACCCGCTCCGGCCGGCACGTTGACCCTCACGCTGAAGAACGACGTGGTGGGGGCCAGCCAGATCGTCGACGGCTCGGTGGCCTCGGCCGACATCGCCGACAACTCGATCACCACGAACGACATCCTGAACGGCACCATCACGGCGGCCGACCTGGCGTTCCCGGTGCCCACCGCCGGCGGCAACATCACCATCGACCGTGGCTCGCAGCTGATCTTCGGCACGGGCGGCGACAACGACGGCGCCTACTTCCAAGAGACCTCGCCCGGCGCGGTCGACAACCAGGTCGAGCTCTCGCTGAACCTGACGGACGACGGCGACACCACCGAGCGCTTCGCCATCAAGTCGAACTCGAACGAGCGCCACGTGTTCTACGGCAACGGCAACGCCAAGCACACGGGCTCGCTGACGGTGCTCGGCAACTCGACCGTGGCCGACAGCTACGCGGCCATCTTCCGCGACAGCGCGAACCCCAGCAACTACTACCTCGACCCGGCCTCGGTGTCGTACCTGAACGACATCCGCCCGTCGATCCTGTACGACCGCGACAACACGGGCTACTACATCGACCCGAACGGCACGTCGGTCACGAACACGTTCTACGCCAGCATCATGTACGACACGAACAACAGCGGGTACTACGTCGACCCGGCCAGCGTGTCGATCATGAACGACGTGCGCGCGTCGATCTACTACGACCGCGACAACACCGGCTACTACATGGACCCGAGCGGCGGGTCGAACGTCAACACCATGACCGCCGGCGACTACTACACCAACGGCTGGTTCCGGAACAACAACGCCAGTCAGGGCCTGTACAACACGGCCACCGGTCGCCACTTCTACAGCGAGAGCTCGGCGTACTGGACGGTCGCGTCGGGCAACGGCCTGATCTTCAGGAACTCCCACGCCGGCACGGTCACGGGCCGCGTGTACTGGAACGGCACCGCCGGGTCGAACAACTTCGGCCTGTTGAGCCCCGACGGCAACTGGAAGGTGCGCGTCGACAACAGCAGCGTCGAGCTCTACAACACGACGTACACCAACGTGCAGTACGGCTACATCTGGTACGACCGCAACGACGGCAACTACTACATGGACCCGAATGGAACGTCGATGACCAACGACTTCCGGGCCAACATCTACTACGACCGGAACAACACCGGCTACTACATGAACCCGGAAGGCGACAACAACTTCTACCGCGTGTACGGGCAGGCCGACATCCGCTCGCCGATCTTCTACGACCTGAACGACACCGGCTACTACCTCGACCCCAACGGGTGGTCGCGCCAGGCGTACATCCATGCGAACATCGTGGCGTTCGACGCCAACTACGACTGGCGCGGCAGCGGCCGCGACGGCGCCCTGTTCCGCTGGGGCGGCGTTGCGACGGTGAGCGTCGACGACTGGTTCTACATCAACGATTCGAACAAGGTGGCCGGTCCGCGCGTCAGCTTCAACGTCGACCACGGCTCGGGCGACAACTCGGGCGCCATCTACGCCGGCTGCGTGTCGCGCGGTGGTACGGCCCGCAACGACGGCTGCCTGAGCGGCTGGACCGCGGCGGGCGACTTCTGCTACAGCGCCTACCGCGACGCCGGCACCGAAGGCTACGGCGCCCACACCTGGCCGGCGGCCGTCTCGGGCTGCGCGCGCTTGAACGCCCACCTGTGCAGCATCGCCGAGTACACCAGCATGCGCCAGGTGGCCGACGTGAACTTCAACGCCGCGTGGGCCTCCGACGCCTGCGGCGACACCTGCCGCATGTACTTCAACCGCAACAGCCCCGACGGCGACATCGACGGTCAGACCACGCTGTACGCGTCCCTGGGCTGGTACTGCTGCATGCACAAGTAGTCCCGAGCTCGGGGCCGGGGCCCTCGACGAGCGCCCCGGCCCGGCTCTTCCCCTCCCCCTTCGCTCCCCATCGACGAAAGACGACACGCTCGGGCCGCCCGGGTCAACTCCCCATACCCGCCAGGCGGTTGTAGAGCGTGCGGCGATCGATGCCGAGGATCTCGGCGGTGCGCTTCTTGTTGCCGCCCGTGAGCTCGAGCGTGTGGCGGATCAGCAGGTCCTCGAAGTCCTTGAGGCTCATGCCGCGATCGAGGCCCGTGCGCGCCAGGCGGGCCAGGTCGGGCGCGGGCTCCTGGAAGCTCGCGAGCTCGGAGAAGTCCTCGGGTCGGAGGACCGCGTCGGCGGCGAAGAGGGCGGCGTTCTTCAGGGCGGTCTCGAGTTGGCGCACGTTGCCCGGCCAGGCGTGCTCGACCAGGAGCCGCAGGGCCTCGCGCGAGATGCCGGTGACGGCCGAGAAGCCCTCGTCGTGCTGGCGCTTCAGGAAGTGGTGTACGAGCAGGGGGATGTCGTCGCGGCGCTCGCGCAGCGGCGGGAGCACGATGGCGACGACGTTCAGGCGGTAGTACAGGTCCTCGCGGAAGCGCCCCGAGGCCACGAGCTCCTTGAGATCGCGGTTCAAGGCCGCCACGACGCGCACGTTGACGATGCGGGTGGTCGGATCGCCGATGCGGCGCACCTCGCCCGACTGCAGCACGCGCAGCAGCTTGACCTGCATGTCGGGAGGGAGGTCGGCGATCTCGTCGAGGAAGAGCGTGCCGCCATGGGCGGCCTCGAACAGGCCCGGCTTGTCGGCGGTCGCGCCCGTGAACGAGCCCTTCTTGTGGCCGAAAAGCTCGCTCTCGAACAGGTTCTGAGGGATGGCGCCGCAGTTCACGGCCACGAAGGGGCCGGCCTTGCGCGTGCCCTGGAAGTGGATGGCGCGCGCGATGAGCTCCTTGCCCGTGCCGGACTCGCCCTGCACGAGCACGGGCACGTCGGCGTCCTTGACGCGCTCGACCATGAACAGGCAGCGCCGCAGGGGCGCGCTGGAGCCCACGATGCCCGGGAACGAGCCCTGCACCGTGAAGCGCTCGAGATCGCGTTCGCGCTCGGCCAGGCGCCGCGAGGTCTGGTCCAGCTCCTGCCGCAGCTGATCGTTCAGGCGCGCGATCTCGTCGCGCGAGCGGCACAGGTCGGCCTCGTGGGCGGCCAGGTCGGTGAGCAGGCGCTTGCGCGTCAGGGCCAGCCCGACGTGGTCGGCCAGGATGCGCACCGCGTAGAGCTCGTCGTCGCCGAACAGGCTCTGGGCGAAGCGGTTGTCGAGGTAGAGCACGCCCTGGGGCTGGCCTTCGATGCTGAGCGGGTGGCACAGCACCGAGCGCAGGCGCAGCTTGTGGATCGAGAGGTACTCGCGGTAGCGATCGTCGCTCATGGCGTCGACCGTCGCCACGGCCTTGCCGCTGGACAGCACGTCGCGCGCGATGCCGTAGCTGACCTTGTGCTCCTTCTTGCGGATCTGCTCCTGGTCGATGTTGCGGGCGGCCACGACCTTCAGGCGCTCGGGATCGCCGTCGTCGGCCAGCAAAATGAACCCGCGCTCGGCACCCGTGAAGGAGATGGCCTCGTCGAGCAGCAGATCGAGCAGCGCTTCGGGCTGCTCGGCCGTGTTCATGCGCCCCGTGACCTCGAGCAGGGAGCGGAAACGCGTGCGCGTGCTCTCGTGCAGCGAGCCGTGCAGGCTGGCGACGAACGCCAACTCGGCGTTCTGCCAGGGCCAGGGCTCGCGGGCCAGCAGGCGCAGGCGATCCGCGGGGACCAGCGGCTTCAGGCGGTCGTCGAGCGCGGCGCCGGCCCGGCAAGCGGCGCGCAGGGCGTCGGCCGGGCGGCCCTCTTCCACCGCCAGGCGCCAGGCGAGCAGGTGGCCTTCGACCGAGGGGTCGTCGTCGAGCAGGGCCGCGAGGCGCGACAGGCGCGCCCGACGACGGGGCGTGGACGGGTCGTAGCCGGCCACCAGCACCAGATGGCGCGCCAACCCCTGCCGCACGTCGGGGACGGAGGCGGCGTCGGGGTGGTGCAGCGAGCGCTCGAGGCGGTCGGCGGCGGCGACGGGCTGCCCGGCCACCAACAAGGTGAGCGCGAGCTCGGCCTCGGTCTGCAGGCGCTCACGCGCGTTGCCCAGCTCCGCGAACGCGCGCGACGCGGACTCGAGCCAGGCCCGCGAGGCGTCGAGATCGCCGCGCCAGCGCGCGGCTTCGCCGAGCTGCACCTCGGCGTAGTGCTCGGTGAAGGGATCGTTCAGTTGGACGGCGAGGTCGCGCGCCTGCTCGGCCAGCACCGCGCCTTCGTCCTCGTGGCCGAGCGACAGCAGCAGGTTCCCCAGGTTCAGGGCCACCTTCATGCGCCCCTCGCGGTTTCCGGTGGCCTCGGCCAGGGCCAGGGCCTCGCGGTAGCGCTCGAGGGCCAGGTAGGGTTGCTGGCGCCGCTGCAGGAGCACGCCGAGGTTCATGGCGACCTTCCACAGCGTACGGCGGTCCCAACGGGCGCGCGCGGCGGCCAGGGCCCGCTCGTAGAACGTGGCGGCCTCGTCGAAGGCGCCCTGGCGCTCGGCCACGATGCCGGCCAGGTTCAACGCCTCGGGGCGTACGTCGGGCGATTCGAGGGCCACGCAGCGCAGGGCCGCCTCGCGGGCGGTGGCATAGTCGGAGCGGTAGAACGCCGAGATCGCCTGGAGCCAGGCCCAGCCCGCGTCGGTGGCGAGCACGTCGGCCGAGACACCCCCGAGCAGCTCGCGGGCCTCGTCGTAGCGGCCGCGCAGCAACGCGGCCTCGCAGGCCAGGCGCACCTCGTCGGGGGACAGGTCGGCGCCGCGGGCCGTTCGCCAGGCCTCGAGCTCGTCCCAGCGGCCTGCGCGGAAGGCCAGGCGCGCGAGGCCCAGGCTCGCTTCGCGGGCCTCGGAGCTCGGCAGAAGCGAGCGATAGAGCGTGGCCGCCGCGTCGTCCTCCGCCGCGCCCTCGAGACGGCGCGCCACGGCCTCGACCAGTACGGCGGGCAGGCCGAGGCGCGTGAGCACGGCGGCCCAGGGGGCCACGGACCACGCGAAGAGCACGTCGTCGTCGCGCTGCTCGGCGTCGCGCAGCAGGCGGCCGAGGCGCGTCGCGGCGTCGTCGCCCGCCAGGATGCCCCGCACGAGCTCGAGCTCCGGGCGGTCGGGGACACGCGCGAGCAGGTCGGGGCGCGCTCCGGGACCCTCGACGGCCAGCACGCGCTCGCGCCACGACGGCGCCGACGAGAGCGGAGAGGCGTCGGCCGGCGGGGCTCCCAGCTCGACGGTTCCGCGCGCGCGCACCAGGCCTCCGCGATCGAAGAGGATCGCCAACGCCGTCAACAGGGTGGCGGGCGAGCCGTCGACGGCGCGCGCCCAGCGCTCCACGTCTGACGGCCGCACCGTGCAGCCGGCGAGGACGCGCTCGAGCAGCCGACCGAGGTCGGCGACGGGCACCGCCGTGAGCTCGAAGCGCCGATCGGCGTCGAGGGGCTGGGCGCCGCGATAGACCAGCAGGAAGCGGCCGGAGGCCGCGGCACCCTCGGCCCGACGCCGCTCGAGGTGATCCCGAAGCTCGGCGAGCAGCCGCGCCGGAGCCGCGTAGACGTGGTCGATCACGGTCACGCGCGGTCGCTCCCCGGGCCCGGTCGCGGGCTCGGCCAGCAGCTCGCGAAGCCCGGCGACCGAGCCCGGTGACTCGAGGCCCACCACGCGCACGTCGGCGCCGGTAAGCCCGAGGTCGAGCGCGAGCTCGCCGACCAGGCGGCTGGCGCCGAGGCCCCGCCCCGCGGCCAGGGTCGCGACGCCGAAGCCCGCGCCGGGCTCCCCCAGCCACGAGGCGAGGTCCGCGCGGACCTCGGCGTGCAGGCCGACGTCGGGGGCGTACCGGGCGCGCCAGGCCAGCGAGCCCTCGAGGGGTAGGGCCACCGCGTCGGGCCAGGTGGCCTCGCGGTGACGGAGAGCGGCCTCGAGGGTCGCCACGCGTCGGGACCGATCGAGCGCGAGCAGGGGCGCGAGGAACGCCGAGAACGGGTCCCGGGCAGCGGCGCGCACCTCGCGCGCGCCATCGTTCAGGAGCGGGTAGCCCGGGTAGGGGTGCTCACCGTACAGCCCGAGCCAGAACGACGCGGCGAGGGCGAAGAGGTCGTCGGAGGGCTCGGGCGCCTGCGTACACGACAGGCGCTCGGGCGTCGCGAAGGCGGGGGTGAGGACGTCGCCGTCGCCGCCCAGGTCGAGCACGCGGAGGCGCGGGCCGCCCTCCCCCACTTCGACGGCCAGGTTGGCGGGCTTCAGATCGCCGTGCACGTAGCCTACTGCGGCCAGGTGTACGAGCAGATCGAGCCCCTGGTCCAGCAGCGCGCGAACCAGGGCGGGATCGCCCCGGTGTGCGGCCAGGAACACGTCGAGGGTGTCGCCCTCGAGGGCCTCGCGCACCAGCCACGCGCGACCCTCGGCGTCGACCCCGCACGCGTCGAGCCGCGGGACCGCGGGATGGCGCAGTACGCGCAGGGCGCGCACCTCGGCCTGCAGTAAGTTGGACGCGTCCGGGGTGCGCGCGTGCTTCACGACGCGCGCGACACCCGTCCAGCGATGCTGGACGCGCGAGACGATCGCGGTCCCCCCCTGCCCCAGGGGCGCGACGATGCGCCAGTCTGCGAGCACGTTGGCCCTCCGCACCGGGTGATGGGGGTGATTGTAGATTTCTTTCACACTCCCCGCAAGCGCGGGTACGTAGACGGATCATGGCCCCGAGGAAGACGGGGCGGACAGGAACGGGGCGCCCTGCTGCCGCAGGAACTCGGCCAGGCGCAACGTGGTCTTGGACGTGGGGGCCCGGGCCGCGAGCTCTTCGTACGCGCCGCGCGCCGCGTCGAGCTGCCGATCGAGGAACAGGCAGGCGGCACGCGCGGCCGCCAGGCGCTCCCAGGCGAAGGCCTCGAGCTTGTCGCGGTTGGGCCACGCCCCGGCCACGTCGCGCACGCAGGCGGGGACGTCGCCCAACTGGCGGTGCAACTCGGCCAGATAGAGCCGGGGGGCAGGGTTCGCGACGTCCTTCAGGGAGGCTTCGCCGAGCGTCGCCAGGGCCTCGTCGATGCGGCCCTGGCGGCGCAGGACCTCGCCGAGGTTCGAGAGGACCTCCACGGTGCTCTCGCGCGACAGGGCCTCGCGGAAGAGGGCTTCGGCTTCGGCCAGGCGGTTCTGGTACACGCGTATGGCGCCGAGCGAGGCCTGCGGCGTCGCCGAGCGGGGGTCGAGGGTCGCCGCGCGCAGGAAGAGCTGCTCGGCCTCGTCGGTCTCGCCCTGGCGCACGGCCGCCCACCCCGCCCGGTCGAGCAGCACCGGGTCGAGGCCGTTTTCGTCGAGCAACGCGTCGAAGCGTGCGCGGGCGTCGCCCAGCTTGCCGCGCGCGACCGCGGCCCACGCCTCGTCGACCAGGGGCGCGAGCCAGAGCACGCGCGTACGGCCGCCTTCGGTGACCAGCGTGAACCAGCCGCGCGCCTCGCGCACGTCGGGACCGCGGCGCTCCTTCCACGTGGCGCGGTAAGCCACGCGATCGGCGGCGCGGGCGGCCTCCTCGATCTCGACGCTGCCCGCGACGAGCGTCGCGACGGGTGGCGGCGGCTCGGGGAGGGATCGCAACCGCAGCGCGAGCTCGGTCGGACAGAGCGCCAGCCGCTCCGTGTTCGTCGTGCCGGCCACGAACGACTCGACGACGGCGAGCGCGGCCGCTCCGTCGAACGATACGGCCTCGTAGACGTGCGGCCGCGAGCAGCCCGCCGCGGCCAGGATGACGAGGAGGACGGTCCGTCGCCTCATCGCCCGCTCACCGGCAGGAAGACCTCGTCGCCCGCGTTCAGGTCGAGTACGAACGTGGTGCCACCGTCGTCCCGGGGCAGGAAGAGGCCGCGACGGCCGAGCTGCGCCAGGTCGTCGGCGCCGAAGCGGTACGAGACCAGCGGGAATGACGCGAGGGCGATCGGACCCGTATTGGTCACCCGGAAGCCTCCGGCCGCCCGCGTCACGACCACCGCCGCGCGCGCACGCTGCCACGCGCCGACCTCACCCCGCGTGGCGAACCACGCCGGGAATTGTTTGGTTGTGGCCAGGAAGAGCGTGATGGCCGACAGGCGCTCCTGCTGGAGCAGGCAGGCCGGGTGCAACCCCAGCACGTACAAGCCGCCGAGGCGCTCGGTCAACGCCACGTCGTCGACCAGGCGGGGCACGACGGCCGTCGCCGGACCGCCTCCGGTCGCCGTCAGGAGGTCGCAGTCGTCGCGGTCGCCGCGGAGCGGTCGCAACGCCGGGGCGGCCTCCGCGGGCATCGGGCCCTCGACCTCGCCGACGCGGGCCAAGCTGGCCAGCAGCTCGGGGCCTGCGCCCACCCGGGGATCGACGCGAAACGAGCCGCGCACGCGCGCCGCGTCGAGGACCGGAACGAGCTCGCTCGCCGTCGCGAGGGGTGCTCCGACGTCGACGGCCAGGACGATGGCCAACGACCGATCATCACGCCACGGGGCCCGCCCGAGCCACGGCTGACCGCTCAGCCACGAAACCAGGTTGGCCACCACCGCGTCGGCCTGCGCAGCACGTGCCCCGTCGCGGGCCAGCGCCGAGAGGGGGAAGCCGCTCCACACGACCTCGGCGCCACCGCAAGTGAACCCGACGACGGCGGCGCTACCCTCCACGCCCCGCCCGGCCTCGAAGGGCTCGAGATCGGCCCCCGCGTACCAGGCCAACGCGTGCGGCGACGACGTCACGAACGCCGGTAGCCCCGCGCGCACCTCGAGCAGGGCGCCGGGCGCCACCTCGGCGGCCAGGAACGAACGCCCCTTCAGGACGGCGAGGCGAGCCGTCGTCGAGGGAAGCAGCTCGAACGCCTGGGCTCCACAGGCCACGCGCAAGCGCTCGACGGCCGACGACGACCGGAACGCGCCCCCCACGAGGAGGACGCGGCGGGCCTGCTCGACCAGGGCCTGAAAGCGGGGCACCGAGCGAGGATCGTCGAAATCGGGGAAGGCCACCACGACCGCATCGAACGTGGAGTGCCCCTCGGACAGCTCGACGTCGCCGACCACGTGGAACGACAGCCCGGCGCGACCGGCCTCCCGCACCCACAGGTCGATCTCGCGGCCATAGACCTCGCTCCACGCGGTTGGCACGTGGGCCTCGGCCTGGCGCGAGCGCACCACCCCCAGCACGGCCCCTTCGTCGGCGCGGACCGGCCCCGCGGTCGCCGCCAGGGCAACCGCGACCAGGACGAAGGTCGACGCTCTCATGCGTCACTCCCTCGGACCCGGCGCGTCGATCTCGTCGAGATCGAGGCGCTCGAAGAGGATGGGACGAAGCGTGCCGTCAGCCTCGTCGGGGAGCGCCCAGTCCTGGCGACGCCTTCGGGGGTGGCGCTCCTCGCGCAGGCTGTAGACCGTGTAGGAGACCAGCCCCAGCACGAGCGTCGCGATGGTGGCACCGAAGAGGATGCGCGAGAGCAACGTCACGGTATCACCCACGATAACCTACCTTCCGGGGCGCTCGCCCTGGTTCCAGTCACGCCGCAGGCCGAGCAGATCGTCGAGGGTGGCGGCCGCTTTGACGACGTCGACGATCGGGGCGAAGAACACGCGGTACACGATGGCGAGCGGAACGAGGAGTACGTCCTCGTCGTCGAGGGACACGGATTGCAGCGCTTCGGACATGTCCAGGATGGTAAGGACCGCGAGCCAGAAGATCAAATACTCGACGCGGCCCGACAGCACCGTCAGCGCGACCAGGAAGCCGAGACCGAGGACGTTGGTGACAGGCCAGAGCACCCCTTCGAAGACCGTGCTCCAGGCCAGCGCGATGGATCTCCAGGGCGTACCCGCGGCGGCCGGGGAGCCCTGGTCTCGCCGAAGCACCTGAAGCAGACCACGCGTCCAGACGTAGCGCTGGTGAAGGACGTCGAGCAGGCGTCCCGGTACCTCGGTGGCCACCACCGCGCGGGGCTCGAACAGGACCCTGCGGCCGTCGCGAAGCAACCGGAAGGCCAGGTCGCACGCGCAGCAGGCCGTGTCGGCCGTGAACCCTCCGAGCTCGCGCACCAGGGCCCGGCGCACCATGGCTGCGGACCCCGGCAGCATGTTCGCGGATCGGGTGAGCCCCCGCGCGCGGCGGGTCGGGCGCTGGCCGACGACGAGCTCGAGGCGCTGGAACCACCCGAACAACGAGCCCCGGTTGGCGACACGCACGTTGCACCCCACGGCGGCGACGCCGGCGTCCCGGAACGGACGCACCAGGATCGAGACCGCCCGGGAAGCCAGCACCGAATCGGCGTCGAGCCAGAGCACGAGGTCGGAGGTCGCCACGTTGAACCCCAGGTTGAGAGCGCGCGCCTTGCCGCCGGCCGGCTGGCGCAGAACCACCAGGCGCGTGGGCCCGGCTCTCCCGGCCAAGCCCTCGACGACCGCCGCCGTGCCGTCGACCGACCCGTCGTCGACGATAACGCACTCCGAGATGGGGTAATCCTGGCGCAGCACGGACTGGAGCGCTCGGGACAGCAGCTTCTCCTCGTTGCACGCGGGGATGACCACGCTCACGGTCGGGTAGGCGCCGTAGACCTCGTCGGACGGTCCCCCGCGCAGCCGGGCCAGCACGCGGAGCCACAGGAACAGGAAGGTGCGGACGACCACCGCGAGCAGCACCCAGAGCACGACGGTCAGGGCGTCAGGAAGGAACGGACCGTGCGGATCCGGCGGGAGGACCAGGCCCCCGTACGCCTCGAACGCGACGAACGCGAAGGCCGCCAGGACGAACCCGACGACCGCGCTGGCGAGGATCCCGCGGCGAACCATGGCTCAGCACTCGACGGGGGTGTGGACCACCGCACCGCCCCACGGGTGCGAGGCGACGTCGCACCGCCGGACCGGGCTCATGGGTGTCCCAGCCGCTCGCCGAGGCCGTCGAGCAGGGTCTCGACGCTGCCACCGTCCGTGGGGAAGATCACGGACGCGGCGCGAAGCCTGGGCGCGTCGGAGGCGGCCTCGGCCAAGCTGGACTCGATCTTGGCCACCAGGGTCTTCAGCGTGTCGTCGCCGGAAGGCTCGGCCAGCAGGAGGAACATGCCCGACGGCATGAGCGTGACCGGGTCCTGCTGGCGCAAGCTGCGGCGAACGGCGCGCGCAATCCGCGGGGAGGGCGACGTCTCGTGGTCGCGGATCCGGAAGCCGGCCAGCATCAGCCGGCGGGCGAGGATGTGAGACTCGGAGAGGACCAGGCGCGCCAGTTGCAAAAAGACCGGCAACTGCCACAACCCCGTGTCGGGATCGACGCCCTGCCGCGCCTGGAGCATCTCGCGCGTCTGCTCGTGCAGCCGGATGAAGTCCTTGGTCAGCTTGTACGACGGGCGCAGGTGGGCGCGGTGCACCATCTGACCCACGCGCACGACCACGTCTTCGACGTGCACGGGCTCGTACAGCAGGGTGTCGACGCCGTAGAGCAGCAGGGCCGAGCGATCGGTGGCGCGCTTCACGGGCGACGTGAGCAGCAGGACCGGCATCGACAGGTCCTGTAGCCGCAGGTGCCGCAGGAAGGCGAACACCTTCTCGCGATCGGGCTGGGCCAACACGAGCAGGCCGTAGCGGCCGCCGAACAACGACTGGAAGGCGTGGTCCTCGTCGACGGCCTCGTCGATCTCGTGAAGCGCCCGCAGCTCGGCGACCAGCCCGGCGGGGAGACGCCCGGCGGGCGCAAACACCAGGATGCGCCGCGGCTCGTCGGAGGGGGCCGCCACGTCCGCCCCGCGATTCAGCGCCTGCACGTGCAAGCCGCGACCCCGGCGCAGGGAGTAGACGAAGCGCGCCCCGGCTTGCCCGTCGCGCCACCCCGCCTCGCAACGTAGCGTACGCGTGCCGTCGGTGTCGGTGGACAGGTGCAGCACGCCGTGACTCATCTTGCGGGCGTGAGCGAGCACGGTGGCGTCGTAGCGCGGCTCACGCTCGGGCAGGGCGAGCAGCGTCGTGGCCTGCACGCGTCCGATGGCCTCCTTGAACCACGTCAACGACTCGCTGAGCTCGTCGAGCGAGCCGAACGACAGGAAGGACTGCGCGGGGCAGAACGCGATGCGCTCGGGGAACGGGCTCGGCAGAAGCGCCTTCAGCTCGTGCAGCACGCGCCCCGCGCCCCCGAGGTTGACGAGCTTCTCGCCAACGTAGGGCTGGTAGCGCAGGAGGGTGAGCCGCCCGGTCGAGACCAGGCGCCGCAGGTCGAGGCCCAGCGACCGCGCGACCTCGAGCAAGGCGCTGGCGTCGCGATCGGTGACGAGCGCCCCCGTGCCACCCTCGCCGGAGGCCAGCGCGAACTGCAACGAGAACGCGAGCAGGTCGGCCTCGTCGAGCCCGTGGACGAGGTAGGGCTTGCCGGGGTCGATCTCGCCGAACGCCGCGTCGAACGCATCGATACCAAGGAGTCGCATGCGAATGATACTAGCGCTTACGCGCCGACTGGCAAGGACAGGTCGTCAGCCCTGCAGGATGAAGTAGACGGCGACGGCGATCGCCACGCTGCCGACGCCGATGAGCGTCCAGACGAGCCACGAGCTGAGCCCTCCGCGCTGGCCCAGGCTGGTGGCGGTGGTCGTGCCCGGGCTGGTGCGCACGCCGGGGCTGGTTCCCTGGCCGCGGCGCGAGGCCGTGTCGACGCCCAGGTCGGCCTCCTCGTCGATCATGAGCGTGCCCTCTTCGCGCCCGGCCGTGGGGTGGGCGGCGGATCGCGGGGCGGACTGGCCGGAGGCCTGCGCGAGGAGCTCCTGTGCGGCGGCCGCGTCGAACATCTGGGTGGAGCCGTCCTGGTTGATCGCGGGACCGGCGAGCCCGAGCGACGCCGCGTCGATCATCACCGTGCTGGATTCCTGGTCGGCGAGCGGCGCCTGGGGCTGGAGCTTCAGGTAGGCGTCCGCGTCGAACATCATGGTCGCGCCATCTTGCGACACCGCGTCGGACGCAGGCTGCGCGGCGTCGAACATCATGGTCGCGTCCTCGTGCCCGACCTCCTCGGTGGTCGCCGTCATCCGACGAGCCGCCACCGAAGACTGCGTGGCCCGCCGGACCGGCTCGGGAGCGGGCCTCGGCGCGGGCCGGGCGGCCGGGGCGGGCGCAGGCTGCTGCAGCGACGCGTCGAGCTGGTCGAAGAGCATGGTGCGCTCGGCCGCCTCGCCGTCGGGGGCCTCGAGCGGAGCAGCCTTGGGAGCCGGCGCGGGGGCCTTGGCTTCAGGAGCCGCGAGCGGCGGCAGGGAGGCCGAGATGGCGTCGAACAGCTGCGTGGCCTCGCCGGCGTCGGGCGCGTCGACCACGGGCGCGGGCGCCGGGGCAGGAACCGAAGCGGGCGCCGGTCGGGCCGGCGGTGGCACCAGGCCGAGCACGTCGGCCGCGCTCAAGGCCATGGTCTTCTCGGCCGCCGAGCCATCGTGCAGGTCGTCGAGCGGCGTGGGCTCGAACTTGGGCGAAGGCGCCGCCTGCACGGGCGCAGGTGCCGGAGCCGGCGCGGGACGCGGCGCGGGGCGCGAGGGCACCTCGAGCCCGAGCCCCTGGAGGTCGTCGGCGTTCAGCGCCATGGTCTTGATGGCGGGCTCGTCGGCCTCGGCGGCGTGAGCGGTGGCCCCCGTCTCGGAGGGAGCCGGACCCTCGCGCAGCAGTTGCTCGCGGGGCACGCGCTCGACGTGCCCCTCCATCGTCATGCGCTCGCCCTCGAGGTGCAGCGGCTCGAGCGCCCGGATGAGCTCGAGAGACGATTGCACGCGCTTCTCGCGATCCTTCTCGAGCATGCGCTCGACGATGGTGAGCAGGCGCGCCGTGTACGGATACCTCGTCGCGTCGACGTGCACGCGCGGGACCGGCGAGCTGATGTGCTTCATGATGACGTCGACCGAGCTGTCACCCTTGAAGGGCACGCGCCCGGTGAGCATTTCGAACATGATGACGCCCAGGGAGTACAGGTCGGAGCGGGCGTCGAGCGGCTTGCCCTTGGCCTGCTCGGGGCTCATGTAGTGGGGCGTGCCAAGGGCGAAACCGGCTTGAGTGAGCTGCTGGCTGGTGGTGTCGGTGAGGATCTTGGCGATGCCGAAGTCGAGCACCTTCACGAAGTCGTGCTCGCCATACAGCTGCAAGATCATGATGTTGCCGGGCTTCAGGTCGCGATGGACGATGTTCTCCTTGTGGGCCTCGGCCAACGCCTTGGCGACCTGGAGGACGATCTTGACGATGCGTTGGGCGGGCAGCGCGCCCTCGTCGGCGATGACCTTGTGGAGGGGCTCGCCGTCGAGGAACTCCATGGCGATGAACGGGTAGCCCTCGGAGAACTGCCCGGACTCGAAGACCTTGATGGTGTTCGGGTGGTTCAGCCGGCTGGTGGCGCGCGCCTCGCGGTAGAACCGCTGCAGGGCGGTCTCGTCGGCCATCACGTCGGAGCGCATGATCTTGAGGGCCACGCACTTGTCGACATCGAGCTGCGTCGCCCGGAAGACCAGCCCCATGGCGCCCCGCCCGACGAACGCGTCGATGCGGTACTTGCCATCCATCGTCCGGCCGATCAGCTTCTCGGCGACGCTCGTACCCACCGGTCGCGTCATATGGGGAAACCCCGCTCGCTTGCAACGGCTGATTTTATCGGGGCGGGGGGGATTGTCAATGTGCGCGGCCGGGGCCGGGTCGATGGACCAGGAGGGCCTTGAAGTCCGTCGGAGCCAACCCCATGACCCGGCGGGCCAGCGCCTGGAAGCTGAGGCCCTCGAGGCACTCCAGGGGCAGGCGCGGGCCCAGGGCCGCCGCCAACTCGGCGCGCGTGTACGCCCGCTTCTCGAGGAGCCCCCCGTGCCGCCGCGCCACGTCGCGCAGCGCCGAGAACTGCCCGCGGGTGCTCGCGAGGACCTCGACGGTGCCGTCGAAGCCCAGCAGGTCGACCACCTCCTCGAAGCGCGCCTCGAGGCCGAGATCGGCCGCCACCCGCCGCAAGTGGTCGAAGTGGATCGAGAACTCCGGGTGATCGAGGTGTTCCGAGAGCACCGGGAAGCGGTGCTCGTCGCCGAACTCGGAGAGGTAGGCCCAGCCCCCCGGGGCCAGGGCGCGTGCGAGGCGCTCCAGCAGCCGGAACGCGCCCACGTTCAGGAAGAGCTCGTCGGGCAGGTGCTCCTCGGCCAGCACCGCCGGGTGGCGCCGGAGCACGTCGGCCAGCTCGGCCGGCAGATCGGGCAATTCGTCGCCGGAGAGCACGCGCGCGGCCTCCTCGCGCTGCAACCGCACGACGCCCAGGTCGCCGATCATCTCGTTGGAGATCACGAGGTCGTAGGCCGCCTCGCCCAGGTCGGCCCGTTCGGCGTCGCCCGGCACGAACGCCACCGGGACGGGCGCATCGGCCAGGGCTCCGCGCTGGTGGCGACCGAGCGCCGGCGAGAGATCGAGGATCGTGTAGCTGAATCGCCCGACGCGCCTGGGCCACCGCGCGGCCAGGGCCGACAGGAAGCCGTTTGCCAGGGCGCCGGTGCCGCCGCCGATCTCGAGGATGCGTGCCCCGGTCGGTTGCAGGGCCCCGAGCGCGGCCAGCGCCTCGAACAGCGCCCCGCCCCACGAGCGGCCGCGCAAGCCCGCGTGGGGCTCACGGAACAGGTGCGAGAGCGTCGTCTCGTCGTCGTCGAAGCGCGTCGTGGCGGCGCGCGTGTCGTCCCGGTAGTGCGACGTGGCCGTCACGACGCGCCGCTCGAGGAGCGGGCGCTCGGGCGGCGACGACGGATCGAACGGCTCGTAGGGCATGGTCGAGCGCAGGTAGGGCGGCATCGGGAAGGCGACGGGCCGGTACATCTGCATCGGGTAGTGACTGAGGCGCACGAACTGCCGCTCGTGGTGGACCCAGCGCGCCAGGGTGGCGCGCACGTCGTCGAGGGTGGGAGGTACGCGGCCGCGGGGCGTGGCCGCCTCGAGATCCTCGTGCAGCGTCCGCACCGAGCGGTTGCCATCGATCCGGTCCCACAACCGGCGCTCCCAGGCCTTCGGCGTCTCGCGCACCACGGCGCCGCGGCGGGAGGTGAGCAGCTGCACGGCCCCGCCTGGATCGCGCACGCAGAGCACCCAGGCGCCCTTGACGGGGTAGAGCTCGGGGATCTGGGCCGCCTCGTCGACGCCCGCCGGCACCAGGCACGACTGGCCCACCAGCACGGCGATCAACTCGGCAACCTGCTCGGGCTCGACGGGGAGGTCGGGTGACGCCGCGACCTCCTCGACGCGCCGGGGCGTGGCGAAGGCGTTCAGCAGGTCGACCACGTCGCGGCTCATCTTCAAGAGGTAGCCGAACAGGTCGTGGTACACGTACACGAAGCCCATGTGGGCGAACTGCGACGCGTGGGGCGAGCGAACGAGCGTCGCGCCGCCTGCGGGCTCCGGGCGCATGCCGGCCTCCTCGCCGGTCATGGGTACCGGCGTCCTGCGTAGTCCTCGAAAGGAGCCTATCACGACGCTTTCCGGCGTCCAGCGTCGTTGATCTCTCCCCTTTTCGATGATAGGCTTCGAGCGTTTCTGGAAGATGCCCATCGACGAGGAGAACCGGGATGGCAAGCCGCGCAGGTTGGCTCTTGGCGACGCTGGCTCTCGGCCTGGTGCTGGCATGCGAACAGGCTCCGGTCAAGCCCGAGGCCCCCGACATGGCCAAGAAGAAGGCCTTCAAGCCGACCCTCCCCGAGCCGCCCGACTACCAGAAGCTGGTCACCCAGGCGCTCAAGGCGCCGAACGGTGCCTGGACGGTCTACGGCGTCTCGGTGAACAAGCAGGCGCTGCTCGAGCAGCAGGTCGAGGTGACCGGGCGCGTGAAGGAGCGCGTCACGTGCACCGCGCCCAACGACTGCCCGGACCGACCCTACGCCATGCTCGAGGACCCGGCTGCACCACGCTTCCAGGTGATGATCGTGCGCGAAAACGACAAGGGCTTCGGCGAGCTCGAGCCCGGCAGCACGCCCACGCTGGTCGGGCGGCTGGTCGAGCACACGACCGACGGCAAGCTGTTCCGCACCGAGGGCATCCTGATCATCGCGGGCGGCGTCGATCCCGAGCCCCAGCCCGAGGTCGTGGAACCTCCTGCCAAGAAGTAGCCCGCCCCGACCTGCTCGCGCGGTTGAAGCCGCGCGCCGATTCTGCTAGTCCATACCGGTACGCCGCATCCATCGAGGGGGACCCGCATGCCGCGCGAGCTGGTCATTGCCACGCACAATCGCGACAAGCTGCGCGAGATCGAGCGCCTGCTGGCACCCCTCGGCTGGAGCGTACGGTCCCTGGCCGAGGTGGGGGTCACCCACGAGCCCGTCGAGGACGCCCCGACCTTCGAGGGCAACGCGCGCATCAAGGCGCTGGCGGCGTGGCGGTCCACGGGGCTCCCCTCGGTCGGCGACGACTCGGGGTTGTGCGTGGACGCGCTCGGCGGCGCGCCGGGAGTCTATTCGTCCCGGTTCTCGGGGACCGCGGGCGACCACGCGGCCAACAACGCGCTGCTGCTCGAGAAGCTGGCCGACGTGCCCGAGGCGCAGCGCACCGCGCGCTTCGTCACCGTGCTCGCGCTGGCCTGGGGCGAGGACGCGCCGACGGCGGTGCGGCGACACGCGACGCACGCTCGGCTCGGAGGGATCCACGTGCTTCGCTTCGAAGGCACCGTCGAAGGGCGCATTGCCCGGGCGCCGCGCGGCAGCCAGGGCTTCGGCTACGATCCCGTCTTCGAGCTCGCCGACGGCCGCCACCTGGCCGAGTACAACCTGGACGAGAAGAACGCGATCAGCCATCGCGGCCGAGCTTTCCGCGCGTTGGCCGCCTTCCTGGCCTCGCTCGACGGGGGAGGCCCGCGGTGAGGCGCGCGGCGCTGCTCGGAATGATCGCGGGGGTGCTGGCGGCCTGTGGAGCCGGGTCCGGCGGCTCCGCCGACGCCGACGACGCTGTCGCCGCCGCCGATCCGAGCCCGCCCGAACCACCCGGCGAGGTACCGGCCGACCACCCGTGGCCCGCGCGAGCCCGCGTGCCCTTCCTCTCGCTCGACGGCGACTGGGACTTCGCCCTCGACCCGCAGGATGCGGGGCTGACCGCCGGCTGGGCCGACGGCAACGGCGAAGCGGCGCCCTTCGAAGCTCGCGTGCGCGTGCCCTTCCCGCCCGAGGCCGAGGGTGCCTTCCCGGGCGGCACGCCGATGCCCGCCGGGACGACGCGGGTCCTGTGGTATCGCCTGCACGTCCAGGTCGACGGCTCGTGGGCCTCCCGCCGGGTCGTGGCCGTATTCCTGGGGGTCGACGGGCACGCCATGGTCTTCGCCAACGGGACCCGGGTCGGTGAGCACGATGGGGGCTACGCGCCGTTCGAGGTCGACCTCTCCGACGCGCTCCGCGAGGGCGACAACACCTTGATCGTGCGCACGGAGGAGCCCGAATCCACCAACCAGGCCGCCCTGGTCGGGTCGCAGCCGGCGCTCGGCAACGTATCGGGGATCTGGCGCAGCGCCTACCTCGAGGCGCGCGGGGCGCGCTGGGCCGGACCGCTCTCGCTCGAGCCCTACGCCGGCGTCGGTGGGCTGGGCCTGCGGCTGCGCGTCGCCCTCGACGGGGATCCCGCGGCCGCCGACGGCGTCGAGCTCGCCCTGCGCCTGCCCGACGGGACGCTCGCCGGGTTGACCCGGCCCCTACCCGCGGGGCCCGTCCTACGCCTCGACTGGTGCTGCAGCGCGGCACCGTGGAGCCCCGCGACCCCCGACCGGATCGACGCGGCGTTGCGCCTGACGCGCAAGGGCGACGTGGTCGACGAGCAGCGCTTCGCGTTCGGGTTGCGGGAGGTCGGCACCGCCTGGTGCCCGGGCGGCTCGCCCGACGACGTCGTTCCGGGGGTCGAGGACTCCCCTGCACCCTGGGGGTGCGTGCACCTGAACGGCGCGCCGACCTACCTGCGCGCGCTGACGTGGGAGCCGAGCGACCCCTGGCACCGGGGCGCCTGCCCCGACGGCACCTGCGACGCCGATCTGCGCGCCCTGTCCGCGCTGGGCTTCAACGCGGTGCGCGTGCGCGGGACCACCCTGCCCCCCCGGGTGCTGGCCGAAGCCGACCGCTTGGGGGTGCTGGTCCTGGCCGATCTGCCGGGGCTGGCCCAGCACGCGACCGACCCGCGCTCCACGGGCGGCGCCGAGGCGCTCGAAGCCGAGCTGGAGGCCCTGCTCCCCGCCAGCACGCTGCACCCCTCGGTGCTGGCGTGGAGCCTGTTCCAGGAAGAGGCCGGCCTGCTGCACCCGCCGTTCTGGCACGACAGCGGCCTGACCGACTGGCTGGCCGGCCTGGTGCACCGGGCCCGCGCGCTGGTCCCGGCGACCCTGGTCGAGGACAACGTGGCCGGCGGCTTCAGCCGGGTGCTCGACGGGAGTCAACCTCACCTGGTCACCGACGTGCAGAGCTACGTGATGCCGGCGACGACCCTCGCAGCCGCTGCCGAGTGGCTGGACGAGTTGACGACAGAGGCCCTGCCCGGATCGGCGTGGAACTTCGTAGGCGCCACCCCTCAGCAGGGCCAGCCCATCCTGGTGGCCGACGCGAGCTGCCGCGCCGGGTCGCAGGTGGGTGGGCCACTGGCCGGGTGCCTGCCCGAGCTGCTCACGCTGCTGCGCGGCCAACGCCGCCTGGCGGGCTACTCGCTGGCTGCCTTCCACGACCGCCCCGGCCAACCGGGGCTGTTCACCGCGCGCGGCGGCTCCAAGGTGTGGGGCTACGAGGCCTTCGGCCTGACGCTCGCGCAGCTGCTCGGCGACGACTTCGTGCAGCTCGCGGCGCCGCTCGTGCGCGTGGTCCAGCCCTCGACCGAGGTCGACATCCCCGTGGGCCTATCGACCGGTCGCGCGGGGCCGCGTCCGGGCTGGAGCCTGCACGCCGAGGCCTTCTTCGACACCTGCACGCTGCTCGGCAAGCCCGTTCGCGAGGCGCTCTGGACACGTGAGCTGCCGTTGCCCTCGACGCTCGCGTTCGGCCCCAACGGCGTGGGCGACCTGACCCTCACGACCCCCGACGAGCCCGGCACCGTGACCGTGCTCGTGCGGCTCGTCGACGAAGCGGGCGCGACGGCCGCGGCCAACCGCCTGCAGGCGATCGTGCCGGGCGCGTGCCAGCGTGCGCCCGCCGACGAGGCCCCACCCGACGTGGCCATCCCGCTCGGCGCCACCTGGAACGGGCAATGGTCGGCGGGCTGGGGACCGGCCGTGGGGGCCACCTTGTCGGGCTACGGGAGCGGCTACTTCAAGTGGGACCTGTACAACGACCTGGCCGATCACCTGGACGACGTCGAGCGCTTCGCGCTGGTCTTCGAGGCGGCGCCCTGCCCGCCCGACCGACCGCTGCCCCAGACCGACGCCGACGTCGTGCCCGGGCGGGGCTGGTGCCGCATCTTCCCCGAGGGGACGAAGACGCGCTTCTCGATGGGCGATGCCTACGCCGACGCGCGCGGCGTGCTCTCGGGCGCGAACGCCCCCGAGCTCACGTGGAGCTTCGGCGACCTGGTGCGCCTCGACATCCACTCCAGCCGCATCGGCGTGCCCTGGTTGGGCGTCATCCGGGTGGAGTGCGGCGTCGACGCCGACTCCGACTGGGGTCACGGCCTGCGCATCTTCGACGAGGCCTCGGGCCGCTGGCCCGTGCGCCCCACGCTGTACGCCTGGAAGAAACGCTGACAGGCTCGCCGAGCCCTGCCGATCGGCCGGCCTTCACGAAGCGTCGCCAGAGGCCCGCTGCTACTGGGCAGTGGCCACCTGGATACGATAGGCGTCGCAGGTGCCGCCGCCGGCCGCCACGAGCACCACGAGCGTAGCCTGCTGGGCGCCCGCGAGGTTGACCACGCCCGCGACGTCGACCGTCCCGCCGGCCCTGACCTCGCGACAGCAGCCGATCGCCTGCGGGGCGGGCGCGTTCGCGTCAACAGCCAGTCCCTGGCATGCGACGGTGGGCGCCCCTTGCGGGGTGCCGAGGAAGAGGCACACCCGGCGCATCGCGCCCGCGTCGAAAGGCCCCACGCGCACCTGCACGACCGTGGCCGACGACGTGGGGAACGCCAAGGGGGCTTGGTAGTAGTCGGCGTCATCGGGAGTGCCGAGCCAGGCGTCGACCTCGTCGACCAACGTGTGCCAGCCCGCCTCGCCCGCGACCAGGGCCCACGCCGGGTCGGCCGCTCCGGGCCAGGCCTGGCCGGCGGCCTCGCGCGGATCCTCGTTGACCTGCCCGTCGCAGTCCTCGTCGATCAGCGCCGCGTCGCACGTCTCGGCCCCGCCCGGGTGCGCGGCCGCGTGCGCGTCGTCGCAGTCGTCGAGGCCCAGCGGGCAGGCCGCCGGGCCCGGGTCGGGCCCGACCCCCGCACAGTGCCCGTCGCCATCGCCGTCGCACGCGGCGACGTCGGCCCCGTCGGCGGCGTCGGTGAGCCCATCGCAGTCGTCGTCGACGCCGTTGCAGATCTCGGTCGTGGGCGTGCCCGGGTGACACTGCATGAGCACGTGGCCTGCCACGCACGTGGTGGCGCCCACGGCCGCGCAGGCACCGAGCCCGCAGGCCAGGGGCTCGGGGACGTAGTCGTCGTCGGGGAGGCCGTCGCAGTCGTCGTCGGTCGCGTCGCAGGTCGCATCGGTCGTCGAAACCTGGCCCACGCACACGCCCGCGACGCAGGAGTCGTCCCTGGTACACGGATCGCCGTCGTCGCAGGGCGCGCCGTCGTCGCAGGCGGCCTCGACCTCGGTGGCCTCGACCACCTCGCGGGTCGGCTCGGCCACCGGCTCGGCCGCCGGCTCGAGCACGGGCTCGGGCTCAGGCTCCATCCGGTCGGGCTCGAGCGCGTCGACCTCGTCGGGAGCCACGTCGGGCAACGACGCGACGCACACGCGTGCCATCGGATCGCAGTACCGGCCGTCGCCGCAATCGGCGTGGCTGGCGCAGCGGTAGCGCAACGCCTGGACGTCGACGCGCTCGAGGCAGCCGACCAGGCCGAGGCCGGTCGCCAGCAGGATCAGCCCAGCGCGCCGCACGTCACCACCCTCCCGTCAGCGCGACCCCGGACGGGGTCGGCGTCAGGGCCAGGTCGGAGGTCTCGCCGAAGGGCTCGAGCGCCAGCAGCACGGCCGACGCGAGCAGGAACCCGCCCCCGAGGCCGAACCCGATCCACCCGCCCAGTTCGCGGTCGCGGGCGCGGTCGGCCAGCGCCCAGGCCTCGCGCTCGGTCAACCCCGACACGGCGCCGTCGTCGTCGCGCGCCGCGTCGTCGATCCGCGCCCAGTCCTGCTGCGCCAGCAGGTGGAAGGCAACGCCGGTGGCCAGCCCCGCGACCCCCAGGCCGAGCGTCGAGAGCGACGGCCAGTGCTGCGCGGCGAACCCGGGCACCGGGCGCATCGACGCAGGCGCCGAAGCCGATCCGGGGCGCGGTGTCAGCGCGGTCTCGCGGTACAGGCGCGGCCGGACCGACTGCACCTCACCGGGCGCCACCGTCAGGCGCAGCACGTAGGGCACGTAGAGCGGCACGCGTACGACCAGGCGGTGCTCGACCGCGGGGACCAGCGCCACGAAACCGGTGGCATCGGGAGAGACCGGGTTGCCGTCGACCGTGACTTGCAGGCCGACCAGCGGTCCCTCGAGCGCCACGCCGGTAAGGCGGTCCGGCGCGGGCTCGGCCGCGAGGGGACGCCCGAGCACCACGACGCCGAGCAGCGCGGTCGCGACCACCAGGGGGAGCACGTCGAAGCGGATCATGCCAGCTCGCTCGGGATTCGGAAGGATTCTACCCGCGCGCGCCGCGGTTGCCCATTGATTTTCTGAACCCTTCGGGCTACAAGAGCGCTGGCCCGAAGGGCCCCCGTAGCTCAGTTGGATAGAGCAACCGCCTCCTAAGCGGTAGGCCGCCGGTTCGACTCCGGCCGGGGGTACCAGCCCTCCCCGCGCGATTTCTCTTGAACCCCCCATCCGTCCGTGCTAGAAGCCGCGCGCTGGAAAAAGCCATTGGCTTCCGGCAGAACGACACACACCCCCCCTTCCGGGTGTTCCGGAAGGTCTCTTCGTGCCCGTCCCGTGACGGGTGAGCGGGGGTGGAGGCGCAACGAAGAAGGAGTCCTTCCATGCCTCAGGGTCTGATGCGCGCCCTCCTCGAGTCCGGCGTCCACTTCGGTCACCAGACGAGCCGTTGGAATCCCAAGATGAAGCCGTACATCTACGGCGAGCGCAACGGCATCCACATCATCAACCTGCAGAAGACGGACAAGCTGCTCGACGAGGCGGTCCGGTTCACTGCCCAGGTGCTCGCGCACGGCGACGACGTGCTGTTCATCGGCACGAAGCGCCAGGCCAAGAACATCATCGAAGACGAAGCCATCCGCGTGAAGATGCCCTACGTCACCACGCGTTGGCTCGGCGGCATGCTCACGAACTTCGCGACCATCCGCACGTCGATCCAGAAGCTCGAGGACGTCGAGAGCATGCTCTCGGTCGGCAACGTCGAGAAGCTGCCGAAGAAGGAAGTCCTGAAGCTCGAAAAGCTCCGCAACCGCCTGCTGAAGTTCGTGGGCGGCGTGCGCGAGATGAAGCGCCTGCCCGGCGCGATCTTCCTGGTCGACCCGTCGAACGAGCACATCGCCGTCGAGGAAGCCCACCGCCTGAGCATCCCGGTGATCGCGCTGACCGACACCAACTGCGACCCCGACGTCGTCGACTACGTGATCCCCGGCAACGACGACTCCATCCGATCGATCAAGCTGATCTCCAAGCTGATCGCCGACGCGTGCCTGGAAGGCATCGCGTCGCACAAGGAGCGCCTGGCCGCGCCGACCGACGGCAACGCGTACGTCGAGCCGCCGAAGCCCGACGAGCGTGGCGTCGAGGTCAAGGAGCTCGGCGAGGGCAAGAAGGAGGTCATCTTCCGTCGTGCCCGTGGCGCCGCGGCTCCGGCCGAGGGTGGCGACGTCCCGACCGAGGAGTAGGCCGCGCGCGATCGCGGTCCCGGAACCTGCAACCGAAGGGGGAATCCCATGGCTGATATGGAACTCATCAAGAAGCTTCGCGAAGTGACCGGTGCCGGCGTGCTCGACTGCAAGAACGCGCTCACCGAGGCCAACGACGACGTGAAGGCGGCGGCCGAGATCCTCATGAAGAAGGCCAAGGCGATCGTCGCCAAGAAGTCGACGCGCAACGCGAGCGAAGGCCGCGTGGGCGTGTACGTGCACCCCGGCGACAAGATCGCCGTCATGGTCGAGGTCAACACCGAGACCGACTTCGCCGCCAAGAACGAGGACTTCCTCGACTTCGTGCGCAACGTGGCCATGCACATCGCCGCGCTCAGCCCCGTGTACGTGTCCGCCGATCAGATCCCCGCCGAGGCCGTGGCCAAGCAGCAGGAGATCTTCCTCGCCCAGATGGACGAAGATCCCAAGATGGCCGGCAAGCCCCAGCAGGTGAAGGAGAAGATCGTCGAGGGCAAGATCAACAAGTGGCACACCGACGTCTGCCTCATGGATCAGGCCTACGTGAAGGAGCCCGAGAAGACGGTGCGCGACTACCTCGACGCGGTCGTCGGCAAGATCCGCGAGAACATCAAGGTCCGTCGCTTCGCTCGCTTCTCGGTCGGCGAAGAGTCGTTCTAGTCGCTCGCGCGGAGTCCTGCCAGGCTTCCGCCGGGGAAGGGGGAGCATGCGCTACGCCCGCGTCCTGCTGAAGCTGTCGGGCGAGGTCCTCGCCGGCGGCAAGGGCTTCGGCATCGATCCCGACACCTTGGGTCGCACGGCTGACGAGTTGGTCGAGATCTGCGCCTCGGGCGCGCAGGTCGCGGTCGTCATCGGCGGGGGCAACATCTTCCGGGGCGCCGAGGGGGCCAAGCGCGGCACCGAGCGCGCCACCGGGGACTACATGGGCATGCTGGCCACCGTCATCAACGCGTGCAGCCTGCAGGATGCGCTGGAGCAGCGCGGGTGCGCGACGCGAGTGCTGTCGGCCATCACCATCCGCCAGGTGGCCGAGCCCTACCTGCGGCGACGGGCCATCCGCCACCTCGAGAAGGGGCGCCTGGTCATCTTCGCCGGTGGCACGGGCAACCCCTTCTTCACGACCGACACGGCGGCCGCGCTGCGCGCCTGCGAGATCAACGCCAACGCGCTGCTGAAGGCCACCAAGGTCCGCGGCATCTTCTCCGCCGACCCGGTGAAGGAACCCGACGCCGTCTTCTATCCCCGCATCACGTTCCAGGAAGCCATCGAGAAGCACCTGCGCGTGATGGACACCACGGCGCTCAGCCTCTGTCAGGAAAACGGCGTCCCGGTACACGTGTTTGACATGGGCACCCATGGTAATATCCTGAAGATCATCCAGGGCGAAGACGTCGGCACTGTCGTCACGAATGGAGACCCAGCATGATCAACGAGATCATCCAGGACCTCGAGAGCGGATACCAGAAGACCGTCGAGGCGCTGAAGCGCGACCTGACCAAGATGCGCACCGGGCGCGCCAACGTGGCCATCCTCGACGGCATCAAGGTCATCTACTACGGGAGCCCCACGCCGCTGAACCAGGTGGCCGCCCTGAGCGTGCCCGACCCGCGCCTGATCGTGGTCAAGCCCTATGACAAGGGGCTGCTGGCCGCGCTCGAGAAGGCCATCATCGCCGCCGACGTGGGCATCACGCCCTCGAACGACGGCGAGCTCATCCGCCTGCCGGTTCCGCCCCTGTCGGGCGAGCGCCGCCGCGAGCTCTCGAAGCACGTGAAGAAGCAGGGCGAGGACGCCAAGATCGCGCTCAGGAACCAGCGCCGCGACGCCAACGAGCTGCTGAAGTCGCTCGAGGACCTGCCCGAGGACGACGTCGAGCGCGGCCTGAAGAAGGTGCAGGACCTCACCGATGCCTTCGTGAAGGCCATCGACACCGAGGTCGAGCGCAAGGAAAAAGAGGTCCTGGAGGTCTGACATGGCCAGCTACAAGCTCGATGTGGTGAAGAAGTTCGGCCAGTTCCAGTACCGCGTGTACGCCGCCGGCACCCCGGCTCCCGACCTGGGCGCGACGACCTACGCGACCGTCAACGAGGTCGTGGCAGCGGTCGAGAAGGACCTGGCCCGCCAGGACTTCGAGGAAGACGACGACTCGGTGAACTTCCGCAACGTGGCGTACTCGGACCTGATCAGCCTGAAGCGCGTGGTCCGCGACGCCACGTACTGAGCGCCGGCCTCCCTGGCAGGCGCCGCGCCTACCCCAGCCGCCTCACGAGCCTCGAGAACTCCCCGTCGACCGGGAACTCGCCTGACAGCCTCGCGGCAAAGGCTCGCCGCAGCCCCTTGTCGAGCGCTCGCCGCTTGAGCACGCGGTACACGGCCGCCTCCCAGGCGCTGCGCAGGGGCTCACGGTCGGGGATGTGCAACGGCTCGGTCAGCAGGGCGGCGGCCTGCTCTGACAGGCCCTTGTCGAGCATGAGGCGCGCCACGCCGAGGGCCTCGCCGGGATCGCGGTAGCGCCCCTCGAGCAGCCGCCCGCCCACGTCCTCGAGCAACGCCACCATCGAGAGCACGTCCTTCAGGTTGTGCTCGAGCACGCCGAGCACGCCGTCGAGCGCGCCGCGGTGCAGGAAGTCGAAGTAGATGGCGGGGATGAGCGAGCCGGCCACGTCGTCGTGCCGTTCGAGGCCCAGGATCTCGCGCTCGACGTGCTGCAGGGTGACGCGATCGAGGCGGTGCTTCCACAGCCGGCGCGCGAGGTGCAGCAGGTCCAGGTGGGGCAGCAGGCGCGGGTCGAGCTCCTCGTGGCGTGCCGGGTAGTGCAGCAGCAGGCGCGAGCGCAGGATGTGGAGGTCGAAGCTCTTGCCGTTGAAGGTGACCAGGTAGGGGTAGCGCCGGAGGAAGCCGAGCAACACGCGGAACGCCAGGGGCTCGTCGGCCGGCTCGGGGATGAACAGGCGCGTGGAGCGCACGCCGTCGGGGTGGACGGTCGCGAGGCCGATCACGAAGGCGAACGTTCCGACCCCGTGCGAGAGCCCGGTGGTCTCGGTGTCGAGGAAGAGCAGGCGGTTGCCCGCAACCTGCAGGAAGGCGCGGGCGCCGGTGTAGCGCGCCAGCACGTCGGGGACGGCCCGGGAGCCCGCGTCGAAGAGCTCGTCGAGGCGCGCGGGATCGTGGCGCCGGCGCAGGACCAACAGCCGGCGGGACCCCACGCGGATCAGGCGCGCCCCGGCCGCACGGGCCAGGTCCTCGAGATCACGTTCGCGGCGGCGGCGCTCCGAAGACTCGAGGCGCTCGAGGGCCAGGGGCGGGAGCTCCGGGTCGGTCTCGTCGCGGGCCAGGGTGCGGGTCTCGAGGAGCGCTAGCAGATCCAACCACGCCTCGACAAGTAGGGGCAATCCACGAAGTGCCCTGGATCGTCACGCCTCCAACGCCCGCATGAGCGCGATCGCGTTGGCCTTCAGCCCCTGGTAATACAGCTGGAACGGCCCGACGCACGAGGGGCAGCCGTGCTCGCAAGTGCAGGCCTCCAGGTGCGAGAGGCCGCGCTGGACCCACTCGGCGTGGCGCAGGAACAGCTCCTCGCCGAGCCCGATGCCGCCGGGGTAGACGTCGTACAGGTAGACGGTGGGCTCGAAGTCGGGGGGCATCTCGGTGTTCTTGCCCGTCAGGCGCAGGAAGGTCTCCCCGCTGGGATCGCCCACGGCGCGCCCGAGATCGCGCACGTCGCACATGAGCAGCACCGCGGCGAGATGCAACAGCGCGTGCGAGGCGCCGAGCACGGCGTCGACGACCTCGGCGGGGCCGAGCTTCAGGCCGTCTTGCAGCGCGCGCGGCACGGTGAACCAGCAGGCCATGGTGTGCACGTTGCGCTCGGGCAGCACCACCTCGCCGTAGCCCAGGTTCTCGTTCGTGTAAAGCTTGATCTTCTTGAAGCCGATGACCTTGCGCGTGACCTTGACGTCGCCGAGCGCCCACGCCACGGGGCCGACCTCGCGGCGCTGGTCCTCGGCCAGCACCTTGACCTCGCTGTACTCCATGGCGTCGGTGTAGTAGTCGACGTCGGCGGGCTCGACGTAGGCGCGGTGGCCCTCGAAGTCGAGCTGCTTCACCTGGAAGGGCTGGCCGTCGACCGTGTAGATGGCGTTCTCGTGCAGTTGGCTGAAGGCGCCCTCGTAGTCGACCTCGGCGATGACCTTGTTGTCGTGCTTGCGATCGATGACGGTGAAGTTCTCGCCGGGGATGGCGCGCAGGCCCACCTGGTTGGCCGGGAAGGCGCGGTCGGACCAGTAGTACACGCCGTCGCGCGGGTTCACCACGCGATGCCGGGACAGGTAGTCGAGCACGCCCGCGGTGTTGGCGACACCGAAGCGCCCCAGGGGCTCGCCCTGCAGGAAGGGCAGCTCGAAGGCGGCGCACTTCACGTGCTCGGCGGCGATGAAGACGTTGTCGGGGTTGGTGCGCGCACGCTCGGGGGCGCGGTCGACCACCAGCTCGGGGTGCTCCATCAGGTACTGGTCGATGGGCGTGGAGCGCCCGATGTACACCGTGAGCGAGTCGCGCTTCGAGCGCCCCGCGCGGCCCGACTGCTGCAGGAAGCTGGCCACCGAGCCCGGGTAGCCCACCACGAAGGCCACGTCGAGGTGGCCGATGTCGATGCCGAGCTCGAGCGCGTTGGTGGCGACCACGCCGAGCACCTTGCCCGAGCGCAGCCCCTGCTCGATGGCGCGACGCTTGGAGGGCAGGTAGCCGCCGCGGTAGCCCTGCACCAGCTCGGGATCGAGGTGCTGCTTCGCGAGCTCGGCGCGCAGGTAGCGCAGGAGCACCTCGACGTTCAGGCGGCTGGACGTGAAGACGATGCTCGGCAGCCCGTTGACGATGGGCGAGGTGACCAGGCGCACGGTCTCGAGCAGGTACGAGCGGCGCAGGTTGAGCGCCACGTTCACCACGGGCGGGTTGTAGAAGACGACGTGGCGCTGACCGGAGGGCGCGCCGCTCTGGTCGAACAGCGTGACGGGCTCCTCGACCAGGCGCTCGGCGTGCTCGGCGGGGTTCGCGATGGTGGCGGAGCAGAGGATCCAGCGCGGGGTCGCGCCGTAGTGGGCGCACACGCGCTTCAGGCGCCGGATGACGTTCGTCAGGTGGCTGCCGAACACGCCCCGGTAGGTGTGGATCTCGTCGATGACGATGACCTGCAGGTTCGAGAAGAAGCGCGCCCACTTGGTGTGATGGGGCAGCACCCCGGCGTGCAGCATGTCGGGGTTCGAGATGACCACGTTGCCGTGCTCGCGGATGGCGGTGCGGGCGTCCTGTGGGGTGTCGCCGTCGAAGGTGTGCGTCTTGACCGGCAGCCCGCCCGCCTCGGACAGCTCTTTCAGCTCGGCGTACTGGTCGGCGGCCAGCGCCTTGGTCGGGAAGAGGTAGAGCGCGCGGGCGTGCGGGTCTTCGGTCAGGCGTTGCAGCACGGGAAGGTTGTAGACCAGCGTCTTGCCCGAGGCGGTGGGCGTGGCCAACAGCACGTTCTGCCCGGCACGGAAGGCGTCGATGGCCGCGGCCTGGTGCGTGTAGAGCTGCTGGACGCCGCGGTCCTGCAGGGCCTTCACGAGCCGCGGGTCGACCCACGCGGGGAACGGCGCGAACGCGGCCGCGCGAGCGGGGATCTCGAAGGTGTGGCGCAGGTTGTCGCGCAGGGTGTCGTCCTCGCGCCAGAACGAGAGCAGCTCCGAGACGTCCATGGAACACCTGAACATCTTTTCAGGTACTCTACGCGGCCTCGGCGCCCTCGTCAAGCGCACGGCGGGCCTTCTCGGATGGCACCCATTCGGCGTATGCTCCCGCCAGATACTCGATCGTGGAGGGCGCATGGCAGCGCAGCGACGCCCCGCGACGACCGCTCCCGTGGTCGCCCTGGGCTGCCTACTCCTGTTGTCCGCGTGTGGCGGAGGGGGGAGCACCGACGAGACCGTCCTCGACGCGCTCGAGAGTACCGACGCCACCGCGACCGAGACCCTCGACGCCGAGCTCGCGCCGCTGTCACCGCCGGACCAGGTGGGGCCCTTCCGGGCCGCGGTGCTCGCGACCACCTTCCACGACCCCGGTCGCCAGCGCGATCTGCCCGGCTTCGTCTGGTACCCGACGTCTGCCGAGACGGGCGAGCCGTTCAAGTACATGGGCCTCACCGGCTTCGGTGCCGCGCTGAAGGACGCCCCCGTGGCCGAGGCCGACCCGTTCCCGGTGGTGGTCTTCAGCCATGGGCACGCCGCCTTCGCGATCGAGTCGCTCTTCCTGGCCGAGCACCTGGCGACGCACGGCTACGTGGTGGCGGCCTGCGAGCACGTGGGCAACACGTTCGGCACGTACGAGCCCGAGAAGCTCGTCCAGGGCCTCGAGGATCGGCCCCTCGACGTGTCGCTGGTGCTCGACACGCTGCTGGCCTGGAACGACGACGAGGCGCACCCGCTGTACGGCAGGCTCGACCCCGCCCGGGTGGGCATGGCCGGGCACAGCATGGGGGCGTACACGACCCTCGTGATGATGGGCCCGCAGGTGTCGATCCAGCGCTTCGTCGACGCGTGCCGCGAGCCCGAGGCCGCGACCCGCCAGGGACAGTGGTTCCTGTGCGACGACCTGCTGCGGTCGGCTGCCGTCACGCCCCCGACCTGCGATCCCTGTCGCCCGGGCGACGCGCGCTTCAAGGCCTTCCTGGCCATGACGCCGGGCTTCTCCGAGGCCTTCCTGCCCGGCGAGATCGCGGCGCTGCAGCAGCCCGTGCTGATCCTGGGCGGCGAACTGGACGACGTCACTCCCCTGGATCCGTCGGTCCGCCCCTTCTTCGAGCAGGCCACCCACCCCGACACCCGGCTCTGGACGCTGGCCGGAGCGTCGCACAACTCGTTCTCGAACGCCTGCGCGCTGTTCCACACGGCCAGCATGGGCTGCGGCCCCGACTTCATCGAGCCCGAACGCGGCTACGAGCTGATACGAACCGCCGGCGCCGCGTGGTTCGGCACGTACCTGAAAGGGGACGCGCGCTACGAGGCCTGGTTCGAGCCGCCGTACCTCGAGGCCAATCCCGAGGTCACGGTCGAGCGCAAGGGCTCCGCGCCGACCCGGTGACGAGCCGCCTTGACCCGGCGGGCAGGGTGGCTACTCTCACCACGAACCCGTAGGAGGAGGCGCCGATGTTCGTACGTGCCGTCCTGATCGCGCTGACGTTCGTCCTGGCGGGCTGCGGCAGCGATCCCGCCGAGTCGGCCTTCCCGGGCGAGATCGGCGCCCCCTGCGCGACGCGCGACGACTGCAACGAGGGCCTGCTCTGCGCCCTCGACTACGACCAGACCCTCGACTACTCGGACTGCTTCATGCCCTGCGCCGGCGAGGGCGGGACCTGCCCCGCGGGCTCGTTCTGCGCCAACGACTCCAGCGGCGCCGACGACCCCTACCCCTGGGTCTGCCGCCGCGAGTGCACCGACGACGCGGGCTGCGCCGAGCTGCACCCCGACGCCACGGCCTGCAAGGAGTTCACGGGCAACCCGGCGGGCAGGAAGAGCTGCGGGATCAGGGGCTGATCACATCCGGGCGCGGTTCGAGGGCCCGTTCCCTGCCGAACCGGGCTCGGGCGTACACTCGTCGGCGGCCGGGTCGCACTTCACGCGCAGGTGCAGGTGGTTGTGGTGCCCCTTCGAGTGGCGCACCACGGCGTTCCGGCAGCCCCCGTCGCAGGCTTCGCCGAAGATGCGCTGGAGCAGGTCGTCACTCCAGCCGCGCGTGCGGGCTTCGTCGATCAACGGCCGCTGCACCTTGCGATCGATGAACAGCAGGTCGACCCAACCCGTGCGCAGCAGCCCCTCGAGCAGCGTGAGCGTCTTCGGCGCGTCGAGCGTGCCGTCGTCGGCGGCCTGGAAGCGCGTGACGGGCCGATTGCCGGCGTGGAAGTAGCCGATGTCGATGTCGAGCCCGTTCTGGTGGCTGCGATGGGGCGACAAGCGGCCGCCGGTCGCCGTGCTCAGGTCGCCGATGACCACCGGCACCGAGTCGGGGTAGCGCAGCAGCACCTCGGCGATGCCCGCCGTGAGCGTGTGGATGACCTGCCAAGTGCCGAAGCGGTTGACCTTGAAGGTCGTGTAGCCCGGTCCCTGCTCGGGCAGCTCGGCGGGGCGATCGAGCCGGCCGCCCCAGGGCTTGCCCGAGGCCTTGGTCTCGCGGGGCGGTGCCACCTCGGACGCCCAGGCGGCGATGCGCGCGTCGACCTCGCGCAGCGGGGGGCGAGCGAAGGCGGCGGCCAGCACGTTGTCGCCCTCCGGGGGCGCCGTACGGTAGGCGTACGAGCCGAGCACGTCGTCGAGGGTCTTCTCGGAGCGCCGTTGGGGCGTGGAGCAGGCCGCCGGCGCGAGCAGCAGGAGCACGAGGACGAAGCGGGCGTGGCGGGTCATTCGCATGCGGGATCCGCCGTGTCGTGGAAGCGCACGGCCAGCCCGAAGGTCGGGCTCCAGGACGTGCCGTTGTCGGAGCCTGCCAGCAAGCCCTCGGTGCAGTCGGAGTGCGGCCGGAACGCGGCGTGGAAGAAGTACGTGTTCGACGAGGCCACCCACGGCTCGGCGTCGAAGTCGGGGATGGACTGGTCGACCCACGACCCGGGCGCGAAGGCGGTCCCCGTCGGGCGGTACTCGTGCACCGAGCCGACCAGGTTCGAGCCCCCGCCGGCACGCCCCACCACCAGCATGCGGGTGCCGGCGGCGTTCCAGGCCACGGACCACGCGCTGAAGTACGGGGCCTGGAACTCCAGCATCGACCACGTGCCGCCGTCGTAGACGTACAGCTTGTTCGTGGTGCTCATGGCGGCGAACACGGCGGTGGCGCCCCCGGGGCGAGCCTCGCCGCGCGCGGGGTTCCCGAAGCTCGCCTTCCAGCCGTTGTCGACCAGCAGGTCGGTCGCCAGGATCCAGTCGCGAGAGTGGGCGCCGTTCACGCCTTCGGAGGTGGTCACGAACGGGACCCCGTAGGTCCCGCCGTCGCGCCAGACCACGTCATGGAGGTTCGGCCAGGCGGGCAACCATTGGCTCCGAGGGTCGCCCGCGAACGGGAACGCCGACCAGCGCAGCACGCTGCCCTGGGTCGAGGGCTTGCGACCGCCCGCCACGAACTGCTTGCCGTCCCACGAGAACCGCCCGGCGATCCACTCGTAGCCGTCGGCCCGGAACGCCTCGATCTCGGTGAACGTTCCGTCGATCGGATCGTAGTGGAAGAGGAACGAGGTCGCGGGCGACGTGACGGCGCCGGCCAGGAGCAGCGCGGGCTCGAACGGGACGGGCACCACGCGGCGCACGGCGAGCCCGGCGGGCAGCTCGACCGCGGCCAGGAGCCCGGTGGTCGGGTCGTAGCGCACCAGCCCGCCGTCGGCGCGGACGAAGTACGCCTCGACCCCGTCGGCCCGCCAGGCCACGTCGACGAAGTCGTCCTTGAAGGCCAGGTTCTGGATCTTCTCGTACGCGAAGGCGCCCAGGGCGTCGCAGCCGCTGGTGTCGAAGGAGCAATCGGGGTGGCAGCCCAACGTGCCGCTCTCGTAGCCCACCTGGGCGCAGGTCTTGCCGAGCGGCTTGCCGGGCTCGCAGGCTTCGGGCGCCTGGACCACGCCGTCGCCGCAGCCGGGCGTGACGGGCTCGTCGATCACCTCGGGGACGGGCTCGGGCGCCGGTTCGGACGCGACGTCGGGCGACGGCTCGGGCGTAGGCTCGGCGGGACCGGGGTCGGGGCTCGCGTCGGGCGCCGCGGCCTCTTCGCGTTCCGGCGTCCCGGGATCGGGCGCGCCGGGGTCGGCCGGCAGATCGGGCAGGGTCGGCTCGGCGGCGAGCTCGGGGGGACCGTCGTCGGTGGCGACATCGGCGGCAGGCTCGGGGGAACCCGGCTCGGGGGAACCCGGCTCGGGGGCGGGCAGATCGCGGCGGGGCGTGTCGGGCAGCGTGGCCGTGTCGTCGTCGACGGCGTCGTGGAAGCCCAGGGGCACGCACGAGCCGTCGACACACGTGGTGGTGGTGACGGGGCAGGTGACCACGCGGTCGAAGCCCGTGCCGTCGGCCCGGCAGGACCACACGTCGCCGTCGCGGCACTCGCGCGCCCCCGGCGAGCAGGGACCGGCGGCACCGGCGCTCCCGCACGCCGAGAGCGCCACGGCTACCGCTATCAGGAGCACGCGCCCCATGAACCCCCTCACTTCGTCAGCGCGGCCGCCGACTTCAGCCCGTAGGCGCCGCCCGGATCGAACGCCGTCGCCCGCCGGAACGACGCGCGCGCCTCATCGGAGCGACCCAGGTCGGAGAGCACCTCGCCGGCGTGGAAGAGCACCTCGGCGAAGCTCTCTTCGGCGCGCGTCTCGATCTGGTGCAGCGACGCCATGATCTCGACCAGCGCCTCGTCGTTCCGACCCATGCGGTGCAGCACCCAGCCGACCGTGTCCCTATAGTAGCGATTTTGCGACGGCTCGAGGCGCACGGCCAAGCGCGCGTGCTCGAGCCCATCGGGCAGGCGCTGCCCGGAGCGGGCCAGCAGGTACGCGAAGTTGTTGTGCAACGAAGCGTCCATGGGGGACACGACGAGCGCCTTCTCGTAGGTCGCGGCGGCAGCGGCCCAGTCGCCGCCCTGGTAGAGCAGCTCGGCCTTCATGGTCACGCGCCACACGTCCAGGGGCTCCTGGGCGAGCAGCTCGTCGCACAGCCGCACGCCCCACGCCGCGATGCGCGCGCGCACGTCGGCCGGCAGCGCGGTCTCGGTCTCGAGGATCTCGACCAGGTCCTGGACCACGGTCGCCTTCAGCTCGCGCGGCTTGATCGAGCTTCGGAAGGCGGCCTCGAGCAGCTGCACGCCCCCGTCGACGTCGCCGCGCAGTAGCAGGGTGCGGCCCAGCAGCCAGCGCGACCAGCCTTCGCGGTACCGCAGGCCCAGGTAGCGCTGGAAGACGGCGTGACCCTCCGGGTCGCCGGCCGCCAGCCGTACGCGCGCCTCGGCCAGCAGGGCCAGGGCCACGTCACCGCCCCGGGCCAGCCGATCGACCACGGCCAGGCCCAGCTCCTCGGGGACGTCGGAGCCCTGCAGCAGCAGGTTGCCGAGCGAGTTCAGCGTGGAAGGCGGGAGCGCGGGCAGCGCCAGCAGGGCCTCGACGTGCTCCCGGGTGGCGGCCACGTCGCGGCGCAGCACGGCGATGCGCGCGGCCGCCAGGTGTCCCTCGGGGGGCTGCTCGGCCACGTCGTAGCCGAGGCGGGCCAGGCTGGACGCCGCGCGTTCGCGCCACTCGGGCACGGGGCTCGACGCCAGGATCTCCTGCAGCACGGCGCGCCCGCCCTCGGCGTCGCCGAACAGCGCCTCGGCGTGCGCGGCTCGCAGGCGCGACGGCAGGCGGTGGGGCGCCAACGCCTCCAGGGCCTTGGCCACCAGGGCGCGCTCGCCCGGAGCGTAGTAGCGCTGCAGCCACTCCTCGATGGCGCGCAGGCCCAGCTCGCGGGGCTGGGGCAGATCGGCCAGCCGATCGAGCCACCGGGCGAACGCGTCGAGATCGCCGCGGTACAGCTCGGTCTCGAGGCCGAGGAACACCTTCTTCCGGTCGGGCTTCAGGAGCAGGCTGCGCCCCAGGTAGTCGCGCGATCGATCGAAGTCCTGCAACAGGAAGAAGAACATGGCCAGGTCTTCGAGGGCCTTCTCGGGCGGCTGGATGCGGCGGAGCAGCAGGCGCTCGGCCTCGCGCGCCGGCCCCGTGTCGCCGTTCAGGAGCGCGATCTTGATGAGCACGAAGCCCGCCTCGCGCGCCACGTCGGGGTCGCGGGCTTTGAGCGCCCCCACCAGGAACTTGCCGGCCGGGTCGAGCTTGCCCTCGAGCCAGGCGTGCATCCCCAGGCGGAAGAACAAGCGCGGACGATCGGCGCCTTCGTCGACGAGCAGCTTCTCGGCCAGCGCCGCGGCGTCGGCGTCGCGCCCCAACGCGAGCAGCGTGCGGTACAGGAGGATCCCCAGGTTGCGATCACCGTCCTTGCCCGCCCGAGCACGCAGCTGCGCCTCGAGCTGGGGGAGCAGGCCCGCCAGGCGCACCTGCGCGAACAGCACCTGGTTCTCGGCGTCGCGCTCCTCGACCCCGAAGTAGGCCAGGGCGTTCTCGAGCGCCGCGTCGTTCCGACCCCCGAACAGGAACAGCGTGGCCTTGATGCGGTAGAGCGGAGCCTCACGCACGACGCGTGACTCGAGGCGATCGAGCACGTCGAGCGCCGCGGGGTAGTCGCCCTGCTCGAGCAGGAACGAAAGGATCTGCGTGAGGCGGGCCAGGCGGACGCGATCGTCGGGCATGCCGGTGCGCACGGGGAAGTGGAAGTACCTGACCAACTCGTCGAGCGCCCGCGGGCGCTTGCCGCCCACGAAGAGCACGCGCGCCACGGAGAGGGCCCGCTCTTCGTCGGCTTCGAGCGACAGCGCCTTTTCGGCGTACTCGACGGCGAGGTCGGGCAGCTCGAGGTCGACGAACGCCCGCGCCAGCATGTCGGCCGTGGCCGCCGCGTTGGTGGCCGTATCGAGGACACGGCGGGCCAGCGTCCGGGCGTCGTCGAGGCGCCCGCGGTAGTGCAGATCGAACAGGCGCGAGCGCAGGGCGCCCTCGAAGCCCTCGTTCAGCGGGTAGTCGAGCGCCAACTGGTTCAACTCGGCGGCCAGATCGTCCTGGCCGAAGTGCTCCGCGACGCTCGCCGCGACGGCAGCGGCTTCGCCCTCGCCCGCCACCAGGTCGCGCAGCGCCGTGGCGCCGCCCGCCAGATCGCCGAGCAGGTAGCGCGCCTCGGCCAGCTTCAGGAACGTCGCGCGCCGGTCGCCGCCAGGCCCCGACAGCTCGGGCAGGGCCCGCTCGAGCAGCGCGGCGAAGTCGCCGAAGCGCGGCGTCTCGCGGTACAGCCCGAGCACGTACTCGAGCACCTTCTCGACCTGGTCGGTGCCCCGGAGCCCCGCCTCGAAGGACGTGGAGGCCTCGTCCCAGCGCCCCAGCCGCAGCATCGCCTCGCCCCACAGCAGGTTGGCGCGGAAGGCCTCGGCGGGATCACTGTGCGCGCGAGACAGGAAGGGCTCGGCCTCGGCGACCCAGCCGCGTTCGACCAGCCGGCGCCCGGCCTCGTAGGCCGTGGAGTCGCCGACGTCGACCAGCTTCTGCAGCCAGCGCACGGCCTCGGCGGCGTCGTTGACGGCCAGCGAAGCCTCGACCAGCGCCTGGTACCAGGACGCCTCGGTGGCCGGGCCCACGGCGGGCCGCACGAGGTCGAGCAGCAGCTGCGGCTCGCGCACCTGGAGCAGCCGCGGGATCACGGCGCCGAGGGCCTTGCGCCACGCCTCGTCGCCGGACTCCTTCGCGCGCCGCACGTGGTCGCGGCAGAGCGCGGGCACGTCACCCGCCCGCCCCACGTAGATGAGTGACTGCGACAGCACGTCGAACAGGTTGCCGTGCTCGTCACCGAACGGCTTCTCCCAGGCCGCGCGCAGCGCCGGGATGGCCTCGGCGAAGAAGGCGACCTTGTAGAGCAGGAACCCGATCTGCCGATCGGCGTCGTCCGGCTCGGCGGCACGCAGCGACTCGAACAGGCCCTGGGCCTTCGGCAGGTTGTCGAGCCCCAGGTACGCTTCGGCGATCTTGCGCAACAGGCCCGAGGACGAGCCCGCACTGGCCCGGACGTTCTCGTAGGCGATGAGCGCCAGGTCGGAGAAGCCGAGCGAAGCCATCAGGTCGCCGTCGTGCTCCTCGAGGCCGCCCTCGCGGAGCGCGAGCTCGAGGTAGCGCCGGTAGTGGGCGTAGGCGCGGTCGGAACGATCGAACTGCGACTCGAGGCTGCCGATCAGGCGGTGCGTCTCGCGCTCGGCCTCCGGGATGCGCCCCACGCGATCGAGGAACTTCTTCAGCGTCGCCTCGACCTGCTTGTCGCGCAGGTCGCCGAGCACCACGCGGAAGGCCCCGGCCGACCAGTCGTTGCGCTCGACGTAGCGCAGCAGCTGCTTCAGGGCCTCGTCCTCGTCACCGATGGACAGCGCGAAGCGTCCCAACTGCAGCACCATCTCGGTGTCGGAAGGATCGAGCTCGCTGAGGCGCAGGTAGATGGCCATGAGCCCGGGCTGCAGGCGGGCGTTCTGCTGGTAGACGCCCTCGACGTCGCGCAGGGCCTTGCGCTGGTCGGAGCTCTTCTGCACGAACGTGTCGAAGGTCTCGAACACCTTCTTCAGCGGCCGATCGGTCAGCCCGTAGTACGTGCCGAGCAGGAACCAGGCGCGGGGGGGCGCGTCGGGGCGCAGGGCCAGGCAGGCTTCGAGCAGCTTGATGCCCTGCTCGAAGAGCTTGCGCGACGACAAGGCCTCGGCCAGCTCGATGACCACCTCGGGCGGATAGCCCGCCTCGTCGAGGAAGCGCTTCACGACCGCGTCGGCGTCCTTCTGGCGCCCCGCGGCGGCGTACAGGTTGAACAGGCGCACGACCACGCCCTTGCCCCGGCAGCCCTGCTTGTAGTGCTTCTCGAGGAACGCCAGCTTGCGCTCGCCGGCCGTGCGCTCGCCGAGGAAGTCGGAGATGGCGTCGACCAGCTTGCAGCGGACGGCGTCGTCCTTCAGCCCCTTCTCGAAGATGGCCAGGGCACGCTCGAGGTTGCCCTCGGCCAGGGCGCACTGCCCCAGCGCGAACGTGGCCTGGTCGGAGCGCGCCACGTACCGCGAGAAGAACTCGGAGCAGCCCTTGCCGCGCTGGTGCTTGCGGAAGTAGCCGGCCACGCGCGCCAGCGTGTCGGGGGTGCGGCCCACGTGCTCGAGCCACGCGCTCAGCACGGCGTCGGTCTGCTCGGGCCCGGCCACCGCCAGCAACTCCTGGGCCAGCACCAGCGAGTCGGCGTGGTGCTCCAGGCCCTGGCGCAGGAAGCGCTCGGCCGTCGGCTTGTCCCCCGCGCGCTCGAAGAGGCGCGCGACGCGCTCCCAGTCCTTCACCTCGTGCTGCACCGCCAGGTATTGGCCCAGGCGCGAAGCGGCGGCCTCCTTCTCGCCGAGGTCCAGGAGCAGCGTGCCGAGCACCAGGTGATCGTCGGCGACGGCGGGCCGCAGCGTGAGCAGACGCTCGAGCCACAGCCGAGCCGCCTCGAATCGGTAGCCGTCGCGCAGGGCCTGCACCAGCCGCTCGAGCTCGGCTACCTGCCGGGCGCCGTCGCCCTTGGCCAGGTCCAACGCGGTCTCGGCGAAGCGGGCCCCGTCGGCCTCCTCGCCCAGCAGGTACGAGGCGATGGCGGCCGTGGTGGCCAGGTCGGCGTCGTTGAGCGCGAGCGGGGCCGCGAGGTCGAGCGCCTCGCGCAGGTAGCCGCCTCGCACGCGGAAGTCGGCCACGTTACGCCGGAAGGCGGCCACGCGCGCCTTCTGCGCCTCGGTGCCCTCGGCCTGCACGCGCAGGGCGTAGCGCTCGAGCGTCTCGAGGCTGCGGGCGTCGCGAAAGTCGGTGGTACCGGCCAACCAGGTCGAACCCTGCTCGAACAGGCGCTCGCGCTGGGCCGGGCGCAGGGTGGCGCCCCGGCCCTCCAGGGTCATGGCGAAGCCGATGGCGCGCTCGACCAGCCCCTGGTCGAGGTAGGCGTCGAGCAACAGCTCGCGGCTGGGGGCGTGGTCGGGGTTCAACGTCAGCGTGAACTCGAGCCGCGCGATGGCCTCGGCGTGCTCACCCGCCCCCAGGAGCAGCTGCGCGAACTGGTAGTTCACGTCGGGATCGGTCGGGTCCTCGGTGACGCGCTCGAGGGTGCGCGTGCGATCGCTCTCGTGCACCTCGGGCAATCCCCCCGCCGACGCGCACGCGACGGCGAACGCCAGAGGGAGGACGCGCACGAGCCCACGCACAGTACGGGACAGCAGGGACATGGGACCCTCCGGAAGGAACGAAGAAGAGCGCAGGGATCACCGCACGCAATCTTAGGACAAACCCGATCGGGCGCAACCTTGTTCCCGCGCGCTCCAGGAGCGGCCGGCCCCGGCCGGCTGCGGAGCGCGGGGGGCGTGCTCCGGGCGCCTCCGCAGCGCGGACGTCCTGGTCCGCGCAACTCCGGCGCCCTCGACCTCGCCCCTCGCGGCGACGTCGGGTCGGCGTCGCCTCCCGCGTCGTCGCGTCCTCGCTCGGCCCGGGCCGGCCGCTCCTCTCGCTGAGGCGTTTCAGCGGCACGGCGCGCTACGGCTGCGGCCTACGGGCAGGTGTTCGTGCACGTCAGATTGAATTAAATGTTGAAAACAGTCTATCCAGCCAGTCTTTCCGATCATCTCCATACAAGCAACCGGATCGGCACATAACCCACCGCAATCGCACTCAAGCGCATTACTGTCCAAGCAGGCGTAACAGGTCAGCAGGTCATGGTTTCGTAGCCGAAAGTTCTGGTCGTAGACCCAAACCCGACGGAGGCGGAAGCCGGCCCTCGCGCCTTCCGCCAAGTCCTCCGTTTGACATCGCAATCTGCGACATCAAAGCGGAGCTATCTCTGGCCGGCCTTACTCTGGCCGTGCCTTCCTCGGCCCCTCGCTGGCCGAAGAACCCCTCAGCGGAGGGAGCGACCCGGGCGGGCCGGCGAGGACGCGCGACGGAGGGCACGGAAGGGACGGGCGCTGGCGCACGGACCGCCCGCGTCCCCGTCGCGCCGCGAGGGCCGAGCCCAGAGGGCGATGCAGTTGCGCGGGCCCGGAAGCCCGCGCTGCGGAGGAGCCCGACGACCGGCCCGAGCGTTCCGCAGCCGGCACGACCGGGTCGCTCCCGGAGCGTTCACAAAGTGGCGCCCCCGCTGCCTTTCAGCTAGAATGCGCGCGACCAACCGTCCCGAACCGGGGAGTCACCATGCTCGACGCGAACTGTACGCGATCCCTCACGATCCTGGCTCTCGCGCTGGCCTTCGTAGCGTGCGGCGGCGACGGCGGCAAGTCCCGCAAGTCGTGCGACACCGCCGCCGAGTGCGGGGGCGGGATCTGCTTCGACAGCGAGTGCTACACGGCCTGCACGTCCCAGGACGACTGCGAGGTCGGCGAGGAGTTCTGCGTCAAGCGCAAGGACCAGCAGGGCGTCGAGACCAACCTGTGCGTGGTGGCCGCCGACTACGACGGGTGCCAGCTCCAGGCCGACTGTGCCGAGCTCGTGACCGGTGCCTGCGAGAACAAGGGCTGCGACACGACCACGGGCATCTGCTACGTGCGCGCCAAGGAAGACAACGTCACCTGCACGACGCCCGAGGCCCATCCGGGCACCTGCCAGGCGGGCGTCTGCACCTGCACGCGCGACTGCCTCGATCGCGAGTGCGGCCCCGACGGTTGCGGCGCGTTCTGCGGTGCGTCGTCGGTGGGCGCCTGCCCCAAGGCCAACGAGGTGTGCGAGGACGGCCAGTGCATCTGCCAGCCCGACTGCGAGGGGCGCGAGTGCGGCTCCGACGGCTGCGGCGGCCTGTGCGGCACGCACGGCGGCGAGTGCACCGGCCTGCAGGACGAGTGCATCGACGGCCAGTGCGTGTGCAAGCCCGCGTGCGACGGCAAGGTGTGCGGCCCCGACGGCTGCGGCGCCACCTGCGGCGAGTGCGCCGGAGACCAGGACGTGTGCGTCCAGGGCGGCTGCGCGTGCGCCCCCGACTGCCTGCAGAAGGAGTGCGGCCCCGACGGCTGCGGCGCCTTCTGCGGTGAGCTCCCCGAAGGCGCGTGCCCCGGCATGCAGGACCTCTGCAACGACGGCAAGTGCGAGTGCCAGCCCCAATGCGTAGCGATCGTCGAGCCCACCGTGGGCGAGCCCCCGAGCGCTATTTGCGGCCCCGACGGGTGCGGCGGTTTCTGCGGCGACCTCGAGGAGGGCGCCTGCCCGGGGCTGCAGGACGCCTGCGTCGACGGCGTGTGCGCGTGCCAGCCCGCGTGCGACGGTCGTGACTGCGGCGCCGACGGCTGCGGCGCGACGTGCGGCACCTGCACCGGCCCGCAGGACCAGTGCCTCGACGGCCTGTGCACCTGCGTCCCGGCGTGCGACGGCAAGGTCTGCGGCCCCGATGGCTGCGGCGGAACGTGCGGCCAACTGGCCGGCGGATGCCCCGGCGCCCAGGACACGTGCCTCGACGGCCAGTGCGTGTGCCAGCCTGCCTGCGACAGCAGGGTCTGCGGCCCCGACGGCTGCGGCGGAGAGTGCGGCGTGTGCAAGGGCTGCACCACGTGCGACGCTGGAGCCTGCGTCGACGACCCGTGCTGCCTGATCCCCAAGACCGGCTGCTGCGACGGCCAGGTCCTGCGCATCTGCATCGGCAAGCAGGTCCAGCAGCAGGACTGCGCCTGCAACAACGAGCTCGGCATCCCCTGCGGCGTCGCGCCTTCGTGCGGCTGGAATCCCTTCGCGCAGGTCTACTCCTGCGGCACGGCCGGCGGTCCCCAACCCGCCGGCGATCTGCCGATGGCGTGCCCCACGTGCCAGCCCGCCTGCGACGGCAAGGAGTGCGGCCCCGACGGCTGCGGCACCGGCGGGACGTGCGGTACGTGCTCGCCCTGGGATACCTGCGAAGCGGGCCTGTGTACGAACGTGTGCGAGAAGGCCTGTGAGGGCCGCGAGTGCGGCTCCGACGGCTGCGGCGGTGCCTGCGGCGAGTGCGCCGAGGGCCAGACCTGCGCCGACGACGGCCAGTGCGTGGCGGCGTGTACGCCCACGTGCACGGGCCGGCAGTGCGGCCCCGACGGTTGCGGCGGATCGTGCGGCCATTGCGGCGACGGCCTGTTCTGCAACAACGGCGAGTGCTCCTCCACGTGCATCCCCGGGGCGTGCGGCGATCGCGCGTGCGGCGACGACGGCTGCGGTGGCGCCTGCGGGCCGAACCCCGAGGGCGCCTGCCTCGACGGGTTGGCGTGCACGGTCGACGGCTCGTGCGGAAACTGGTGCACCGCCTGCACCAACGATCCGACGTGCTCGGCGCTCGGGTTCGAGAGCGGCAACTTCTTCGGCTGGGCGCTCGTCGGCGACGCCCGCGTCCTCCAGCACCTGGGTGACTTCCTGCCGGTCGAGGGCGTGTACATGGCCTCGCTGGTCACCGGCGGGCTCGTCCAGCCCGCGGCGAGCGCTACGTTCGACGCGTGCCTGCCCGTCGACGTGAACCTGATCGAGCTCGAATGGCGCGCGTTCTCGGCCGAGTTCGAGGAGCTCTGCGGGCAGGCCGGGGGCGACCGCGTCGAGATCGCCGTCGAGGGGCGGGTCGATCACCGTGCGGTCGTCGTCCTGTCCGCGTCGATCACCGATCTGTGCCGTCCGGAAGCCTGCGAGGGCTGTGGCGACCAGTTCCTCGGCCTCGACCTGGTGGGCACGTCGGTCGACGAGGGTGACGTGTGGGGCACGCCCTGGACGCACCTGTCGGCGCCGCTGCGCACGTTGCTGGCCACGAACCAGGGCCAGGTGCGCCTGAGCCTGCGGGTGCTGGACGGCGAGAACGGCACGCTCGGCAGCCGGCTGCTGGTCGACGACGTGCGCTTCCTGGCGTGCGATCCGCAGTGTACCGGGCGCGAGTGCGGGGCCGACGCCTGCGGCGGCTTCTGCGGCGACGGTGAGACCGGCCTGTGCCCGTCCGAGGCCGACGTGTGCACGTCGACCGGCGAGTGCTGCACGCCCGCCTGCTTCCCGGACCAGCAGTGCGGCTCCAACGGCTGCGAAGGCTCGTGCGGCGCGTGCGCAGCCAACGAGGCCTGCGAGCTGGGCTTCTGCGTGTGCCAACCCGACTGCACGGGCAAGACCTGCGGCGGCGACGGCTGCGGCGGCGTGTGCGGCGACAACGACGGCGTCTGTGCGAACCCGGACGACGTCTGCCTGGACGACGGCACGTGCTGCACACCGGCCTGCGAAGGCCTCGAGTGCGGCGACAACGGCTGCGGCGGCGACTGCTGGTTCACCACGCACCCCGACTCGCTCTTCTGCGGCGTCGACACCGAGGCCGTGTGCGTGGCGGGCGCGTGCTGCCTGCCCGACTGCAGCGAGAAGCAGTGCGGCGACGACGGGTGCGGGGGCGACTGCGGCGCCTGCCCCGGGGCGCAGGACGCCTGCGTCGACTTCCAGTGCCAGTGCCAGCCCGCGTGCGACGGCTTCGCCTGCGGCGACGACGGCTGCGATGGCAGCTGCGGCACGTGCGAAGGCGCCCAGGACGCCTGCGTCGACCACCAGTGCGTGTGCCAGCCCGCCTGCCTCGACCTGCAGTGCGGCGACGATGGCTGCGGCAACGACTGCTGGTGGGTGCAGAACCCCGAGGCGACGTCCTACTGCGGCTCCGAGCAGGCCGCGGTCTGCGTCGGTGGCGCGTGCTGCACGCCGCAGTGCACCGACAAGGCCTGTGGCACCGACGGCTGCGGCGGCTCGTGCGGCACCTGCGAGGCCGGTTTCGCCTGCGACGGCGCCGCGTGCATCGAAGGCGCGGTGTTCTGCGCCGACGAGGACCTGTGCACGGTCGACCTCTGGGACAACGAGGCGGGCGCCTGCGAGCACCCGCCGGTCGACTGCGCCGACGCCGACCCGACCACGCACGACAGCTGCGTGCCGGCCACCGGCGCCTGCGACCACGTACCCTGCACGCCCGGCTGCGGCGAGGCGTGGCAGTGTGGCGTCGACGACTGCGGCGACTCGTGCGGCGTCTGCGAGGGCGCCCAGGACGCTTGCGTCGACCACCAGTGCGTGTGCCAGCCCGCCTGCGCGACGAGCGGCGCGCCCTGCGGCGACGACGGCTGCGGCGGCTCGTGCGGGACGTGCGAAGGCAAGCTGCAGTGCCAGGGCGGCACGTGCGTCGCGGTGTGGGTCTGCGATCCGTCGACCTACAACGCCGACGACGGCTGCGACTGCGAGTGCGGCGTTTACGACCCCGACTGTGACAACACCACGCTCCCCGTCTACAACTGTACGACCGGGCAGGTGTGCGACGCGAACGGGCACTGCCTGAGCCTCTGACGTTTCCACGCACCGTCGGCCCGCGCTCCGCGGCGCGACCCTTGACAAGCCTCCTCCGCGACTAGATTAGGGGCGACTAACCATCCCGGCACGCGTCATGCCCCTGGGCCTGATCGTCGCTCCCCGCCTCGCGCCGACGCTGGCGCCCTGTGTCGAGGAGGCCCTGGTCGCGCGCGGCCCCGGCGCCGAGCCCACCCTGTTCCTCTACGGCTGGGAGTCCCCCGCGCTGGTGCTCGGCTACGGCCAGCCCGCCGACGAGGTCGACCTGGCCGCCTGTCGCGCCGACGGGGTGGTCGTGCTGCGGCGCCGCACAGGCGGCACGGGCGTGTACGTCGACGGCGACCTCGGGCTTTCGCTGGCTCTGCCGCGCGAGCACGCCTGGGCTCGCGATCTTGGCGGCCTGTACGACCACGTCCTCGCGGCGCTGACCACCGCGCTCGCCGCGTTGGGGCAACCGGTCTCGCGGGCCACGGTCGGCGACGGCCACGCCCCCCGCACCCCCATCTGCTTCGAGGGCCAACTCCGCGAGAGCCTGCTGGTCGACGGGCGCAAGGCCGTGGGCTGCGCCCAGATGCGCCGCCCGGGTGGCGTGCTGGTCCACTCCACCCTGCTGCTCGGCCTCGACCCGGAGCGGCAGGCGCGCGCGTTTGGCGTCGAGCCCGCGCGCATCGCGGCCGCCCTGGCGCCCCTGGCGGTCGCGTCCCGCGATCGCGCCGCGCTGGTCCGCGAGCTCGGAGCCGCCTTCTCGCGCGCGCTGGACCTGCCGCTGGTCGAGCGTGCTCTGCCGATCCTGGCCGACGACCTGTGCGCCCGCTACGCCGACCCGCGCTGGTGCCCGGTCCCCGCGCGCGTCGCCCCCCCGACCCCGGCCCAGGCGCCGTAGAAAGGAGGCCCCCATGCCCAGGCTGACCATCCACCAGGCGGTGACCGAGCGCCTCGAGATCCTGGCCCCCGACGGCACGCTCGACGAGGCGATGGCCCCGTCCCTGGGCGGGGACGAGCTCGTGACGCTGTACGGCGACATGACGCTGCTGCGCCAGTTCGACGACAAGGCCCTGAAGCTGCAGCGCCAGGGCCGCATGGGCACCTGGGGCTCACTCCGGGGCCAGGAGGCCGCACAGGCCGGGCTGGCGTTGGCGCTGGGGGCCGACGACTGGATCGTGCCCTCCTTCCGCGAGCACGGGCTTCAGCTGCTCCGCGGCGTGCCCGGCCACCTGATCTACGCCTTCTGGAAGGGCGACGAGCGCGGCGCGGCCCTGGACCCGGCCTGGCACTGCCTGCCCCCCTCGGTGCCCGTGGGCAGCCAGCACCTGCACGGCACCGGCCTGGGGTGGGGCTTCCGCAAGCGCGGGCTGGGCACGGTGGCCGTGGCCTGCGGCGGCGACGGCTCGACCAGCGAAGGCGATTTCCACGAGGCGCTGAACTTCGCTGGCGTGTTCAAGGCCAACACGATCTTCTTCATCCAGAACAACCAGTGGGCCATCTCGGTGCCCTTCCACGCGCAGACGGCCTCGACTTCCATCGCCCAGAAGGCGGCGGCATACGGAATCGCGGGCGTGCAGGTCGACGGCAACGACGTGCTGGCCGTCTACGCGGCCGCGCGGGAGGCCGTGGAGCGCGCACGCTCCGGAGGAGGCGCCACGCTGATTGAGGCGCACACGTACCGCATGCAGGACCACACCACCGCCGACGACGCCGGCCGCTACCGGACGCCGGACGACGTGGCGGCCTGGGCCGCGAAGGACCCGCTGGCCCGACTCCGGCGCCTGCTCGAGGCCCGCGCGCTGTGGGATGACGCCCGGGAAGCCGCGCTGCTGGAACAGGTCGACGATCGGGTCGAGGCCATGGTGCAGGAGCTCGAGGCCCTGCCCCCGCCCTCGCCCGGCGACATGTTCGACCACGTCTACGCCCAGCTGCCGTGGAACCTGGCCGAGCAGAAGGCGGCCCTCGAGAAGGAGGTGGCGGCGTGAGCGTCGTCCGCAAGCTGACCCTGGTGCAGGCCATCCAGGAGGCGCTGGAGCTGGAGCTGGCACGGGATCCCGAGGTGCTCGTGCTCGGCGAGGACGTAGGGCGCGACGGCGGCGTTTTCCGTGCCACCGAGGGCCTGCTCGACCGCTTCGGCGCCGAGCGCGTGATCGACACGCCGCTGGCCGAGAGCGGCATCATCGGGACGTCGATCGGCCTCTGCGTGGCGGGCTTCCGCCCGGTGGCCGAGATCCAGTTCCTCGGCTTCCTCTACCCCGGCGTGAACCAGCTGCTGGCGCACGCCGCGCGCTACCGCAACCGCTCGCGCGGCCGCTTCCACGTACCGATGGTCGTGCGCAGCCCCCACGGCGCCGGCATCCACGCGCCCGAGCACCACAGCGAGGCCTACGAGGCCATGCTCGTGAACGCGCCGGGCCTGAAGGTGGTCATCCCCAGCGACCCCTACGACGCCAAGGGCCTGCTGATCAGCGCCATCCGCGACGAGGACCCGGTCTTTTACCTCGAGCCCACGCGCCTGTACCGGGCCTTCCGCCAGGAGGTGCCCGAGGGCGAGTACGTGGTGCCGCTCGGGAAGGCCGCGGTGAAACGCGAGGGCACCGACGTGACCATCCTGGCCTACGGGGCCATGGTGCGGGTGGCCCTCGAGGCCGCCGAGAAGCTGGCCCTGGAGGGAGTCTCGGCCGAGGTGGTCGATCTGCGCACGTTGAATCCGCTGGACCTGGACACCGTGCTCGAGAGCGTGCGCAAGACGGGGCGCGCGGTGGTCGTGCACGAGGCGCCCCGCGCGGTCGGCTTCGGAGCCGAGCTGGCGGCGCTGATCCAGGAACGCGCGCTGGTGTCGCTGCTGGCGCCGGTGCAGCGCGTGACGGGCTTCGACACGGTCGTGCCCTACGCGCGGCTGGAGGATCTGTACCTGCCCTCGGCGGCTCGCGTGATCGCGGGCGTGCACGAGGCCCTGGCGTTCTGAGCGCGGACGGCCGCGGCGTGGGCCGGGGCTGCGAGGGGAGGAGAGCATGGCGTACGAGTTCCGCTTTCCCGACGTGGGCGAAGGCATCCACGAGGGCCGCGTCGTCGAATGGCTGGTCGCCGAGGGTGGCACCGTCGGTCGGGATCAGCCGCTCCTGAAGGTCGAGACCGACAAGGCCATCGTCGATCTGCCGTCGCCCCACGCGGGCACGGTGCTGCGGCTGCACGCGGCCGCGGGCGAGACCATCCACGTGGGCGACGTCCTGGTCACGCTGGGGCTCGCCGGAGAGGTCGCCCAAGCCGCTCCCGCCCCGGCCTCCACGTCGGCCGCCGAGAGCCCCGCCCCCGCGCCGGGTCCGGGAGCGCCCGCCCCCGCCGTGGCGCCGTCGACCGCGACCCCGTCCCGCCCGCCTGCCACGCCCCACACGCGCGCCCTGGCCCGTCGCCTGGGGCTGGACCTGGCTCGCATCACGGGGACCGGGCGCGACGGCCGCATCACCAACGAGGACGTCGCCTCCTTCGCCAAGGCCAAGGCTCCCGAGCCGGAGGCCTCCGCGGCCCCCCTCGCGGCCGCTCCCGTGCCGGCCCCATCGACGACGCCGCCTCGCCCCGGCGACGCCGGGCTCGAGGAGCGCGTCCCGCTCACGCACCTGCGCCAGGTGATCGCCGCCGCGATGCGCGACTCGGTGCAGACCGCGGCCCACGTCACGCACGTCGACGAGGCCGACGTCACCGACCTGCTGGCGCTGCGGCGCCGCCTGAACGAGAAGCTGGCCCCCACCGGGTCGCGCCTCACGCTGGCGCCGTTCTTCGTCAAAGCGCTGGTGGCGGCCCTGAAGCTGCACCCCAAGCTGAACGCCTCGTTCGACGCGGCCGCACACGAGCTGGTCCTGAAGAAGTACTGGAACATCGGGCTGGCGGTCGACACCCCCGAGGGGCTGATCGTCCCCGTGATCCGCGACGCCGACCGCCTGAGCCTCGAGCAGCTGTCCGCGCGCATCGACGACCTGGCCGGCCGCGCCCGCGAGCGCCGCCTGTCCCTGGACGAGCTGCGGGGCGGCACGTGCACGCTGACGAACATCGGCCCTGTGGGCGGCCTGTTCGCGACGCCGATCCTCCACCAGCCCGAGCTGGCCATCGTGGGCACGCACGCCATCAAGGAGCGCCCGGGCTTCGTAGGCGACGAGGTCCGGCGCCGCTCGTACCTGTACGTCAGCGTGTCGTTCGACCACCGCTTCATCGACGGCGCCGAGGCCGCGCGCTTCCTGGCCGACCTGGTCACGCGCCTGAACGACCCCGATCGCCTGATCGCGAGCCTGTAGCCCCGGGAGGAACCATGGTCGTCGGAGAGTTCGCCGAATCGTGCGACGTGGTGGTGGTGGGCGCGGGACCCGGCGGGTACGTGGCCGCCATCCGCCTGGCGCAGCTGGGCAAGGACGTGATCCTGGTCGAGCAGGAGGCCCGCCTGGGGGGCGTTTGCCTGAACGAAGGCTGCATCCCCTCCAAGGCGTTGATCCACGCCACCGACTTCGTGCTGGAGGCCCGCGAGGCCGGCAGCATGGGCATCGAGTTGGGCGCCATCTCGGTCGACGTGCCCCGCCTCGTGGCCTGGAAGGACGGCATCGTCAAGCGCCTGACGGCCGGTATCGACCAGCTGATGGCCAAGCACCGCGTGCGCGTGATCCAGGGCCGGGGCGCGTTCGCCTCGCCGAAACGCCTGGTCGTCTCGACCGCCCACGGCCCCACCTACGTCGACTTCCAGCAGGCCATCGTGGCGACCGGCTCGTCACCGCGCCCGCTGCCGGGCTTCCCCCTCGACGGCCGGCGCGTCATTGGCTCGCGCGAGGCCCTCGCTCTCGACCACGTGCCCGTCCACGTGGTGGTCATCGGCGGCGGCTCCATCGGGCTCGAGCTGGCGTGCGTGCAGGCCAAGCTGGGGGCCCGGGTGGTGGTGCTCGAGGCCGCACCCGACGTGGTCGGCCAGCACGAACCCGAGGTGCGCGGCGCGCTCAAGCAGCGCCTGAAGCAGCTGGGCATCACCCTGCACGTGGGCGCCCGGGCCGAGGGACTGGTCGAGGGAGACCGCCCGTCGGTGCGCGCCACCGCCAGCGACGGCTCCGAGCTCTCCCTGCCCGCCGACGTGGTCCTGGTCGTCACGGGCCGCGTGCCCAACTCGGCCGACCTGGGGCTCGACCGGGTGGGCGTGGCGCTCGACGAGCGCGGCTTCATCCGCGTGAACGACCGCCTCGAGACGTCGACCCCCGGCATCTATGCCATCGGCGACGTGGTCGGGCCGCCGCTGCTGGCGCACAAGGCCTATCGCGAGGCCAAGGTCGCGGCGCAGGTCATCGCCGGCGAGCCCGCCGCGTTCGACAACGTGGTCGTCCCGGCGGTCATCTACACCGACCCCGAGGTGGCCTGGGCGGGCCTCACCGAGGCCGAGGCGCGCGCCCGGGACCACGAGGTGCTGGTCGGCAGCTTCCCGTTCCGCGTCTCGGGGCGCGCGCTCACCCTGAACGCCCCCGAGGGCTTCGTGAAGGCGGTGGCCGACGCCACGACGCGGCGGCTGCTGGGCGTGACGATCGTGGGTCGCGACGCGGGCGAGCTCATCTCCGAGGCCGCGCTGGCGCTCGAGATGGGGGCCTTCCTCGACGACCTGTCCGCCACCATTCACCCGCACCCCAGCCTGTCCGAGGCGCTGCTCGAGTCCATCGAGGCAGCCCTCGGCGAGGCGGTGCACGTCGCGAGAGGGTAGATCGCCCGGGTCTCGTCTTCGTTGACAGACCCCGCGCCCGCTTCCTATACTGGAGGGCGCACCCCGGAGGTGTCCCATGTCTGACGAGAAGACCGATACCCTGCAGCCCCAGGAAGGCTCCTCGAGCGGCGGCGGCAGCAGCCTGCTCGACGACCTGCTGAAGCAGACCAAGCTCGAGGCCGACAAGGAGAAGCTGAAGCTCGAAAAGCAGCTTCAGGATCGCCAGGCCGCCCTGCGCAAGCAGAAGGAAGACGAGGAACGCCGCAAGCGCGAGGAGCTGAAGAAGCGCCTCGAGGAGGAGACCCAGCGGCGCCAGGACCTGCTCCGCAAGAAGCACGGGGGCGAGGCCGACTCGGCCGAGGTCGTGCAGGAGAAGGTCGCCCGCGAGCAGGCCGTGGCCCAGGTGCTGTCCACCAAGTCGACGGTCACCAAGATCGAGCGCAAGCCGTCCATCGTCCCGGTGGCGGCGGCCGGCGGCGTGGCGCTCGTCTTCGCGGCGCTCGCCATTGCGCTCTTCGTGCAGGTCTCCGGCCTGCCCACGGGGCTCGGCGGGTACCGCTTCGCCCTCGACAACGCCGTCAACGCCTCGGTGCTGCGCGCGCGCATCAAGGTCGCCGAGCTCAGGACCACCGAGGTCGAGGGCTCGGTCAAGATGGGCAGCCGCACAGCCCTCGACCTCCGCAAGGAGATGGACGAGCTGAAAGCCGCCGTGGCCCAGCGCGATCAGCAGATCGCCGCCCTGCAGGCGCAGATCGACGCAACCCCCAAGGTCGTCCGCCCCGTCGGCGAAAAGAAAGAGGACGGCGACAACATCAAGATCGACACGTCGATCTTCAAGGGAGGGAAGAAGCGCTGACCTTCCTCGACGATCTCCTCGCCACGCTCTCGTCCGGCAGCCCCTTCATCGCCCTCTCCACGCGCGAGCCCGAACGGCTCGAGGCGCTCCTGTCTGTCGAAGCCGACAAGGCGGGCCGCGCTTTCGAGCGCGTCGCGGCGACGGCACCCGACGACGAGACCAACCGCCGCGCGCTGCACGCGTGGCTCGACCACGTCGCGCAGGTCCCCGACGGCGCCTGGGTGAGCCTGCCCGACGGTTTGCGTCACCTGGCCGCGCCCGGCACGCGCCGCCGACTGCTCGACCTCGAGCCCGTGTTGGTCGCGCGCCGCATCGTGCTGTTCTTCCCGGCCGAGTTCGAGGGCGTGCCCGACGAGCTGCTGGGCCGCGTCCCCAGCCTGGCCTTCCCCCTGCCCGACGAGGCCCTGCGTCGCGAGCTCGTCGCCGCGAGCCCGGGTCCCGGCGAGGCTCCGTGGGAGCCCGAGGTCGTCGAGGGGCTCACGAGCCTGCTGGCGGGGTTGACCGCCTCCGAGATCACGCACCTGGTCGCCCGGGTGGCGCAGGCCAACGGCCCACGCGAGACCCTGCTGGCCGAGGCCCGCCGGCTGAAGGCCGAGCTCGTGCGCCGCACGCGCTCGCTCGAGGTGCGCTACCCCGCCGAGACGCTCGACGACGTGGGCGGGCTCGACCTCCTGAAGGGCTGGCTCCTGCGCCGCAAGCGCGCCTTCCTGCCCGAGGCCCGCGCGTTCGGCCTACCCGAGCCGCGCGGCCTGTTCCTGTTCGGCGTGCAGGGCTGCGGCAAGAGCCTGGCGGCCAAGGTGCTGTCGTCGGTCTTCGAGCTCCCGCTCCTGCGCCTCGACTTCGTGACGCTCTTCGGTGGCCAGGCCCCGCCCGAGGCCGGCCTGCACGACGTGCTGGCCACCTGCGACGCGATGGCGCCCGTGGTCCTGTGGATCGACGAGGTCGACAAGCTGTTCGCCTCCTCCGGCGGCGGCGACGCGGCCAGCCTCGCGCGCGTGCTCGCCGGCTTCCTCACCTGGATGCAGGAGCGCCGCGCGCCCGTGTTCGTGGTCGCCACCGCCAACGCGGTCGACCGGCTGCCCCCCGAGCTGCTGCGCAAGGGGCGCTTCGACGACGTCTTCTTCCTCGACCTCCCCGGCGTGTTCGAGCGCGAGGAGATCCTGCGCATCCACCTGCGCCGACGCGGGCGCGACCCGCAGGGCTTCGACGTCACCGCCCTGGCGCGCAAGGCCGGCTTCTTCTCGGGCGCCGAGCTCGAGCAAGTGGTCATCGGTGGACTGTACCGGGCCTTCGAGGCCGGCCGCGACCTCACCGAGGCCGACCTCGACGCAGAGGTCACCGCCACCGTGCCCCTGTACGCCACGGCCGAAGAGACCGTGAAGCACCTGCGCGAGTTCGCCCGCACGCGCGCCCGCCCGGCCACGTCGGCCACCGACGTACTCGACCTGTTCCGTCGAAAGAAGTAGCCCCCGAGGTCAGCATGCCCCGCCTCCGAACCGCGCCGTGGCTCGCCCTGCTCCTCGCCCTGGCCGCTTGCGGCGGCGGCAACGCCAAGCGCCGGCAATCCTGTCAATCCGACAACGAGTGCAGCGGACGCGTCTGCTTCGAGCAGGCCTGCTACACGGCCTGCACGGGGCCCGCCTCGTGCAGCGACGACGAGCAGTGCGTGCACCGGACGGCGGGCGCCCTGCAAGCCGATCTGTGCGTCACGGCCGCCGAGTTCGCCGACTGCAGCCTCGACGGCACCTGCACCGCCGACGTGGTTGGCGACGACGCCGCGACTATCGACGCCCTCGAGAGCATCGAGCCCTACGACGTGCCTCCCGCCAACGACGCCGGCAGCGACGACGCCGGCAGCGACGACGCCGCGCTGGAGGTCAGCGACACGGCGCCGGAGGCCGACGCCCCGCCCGGCGGCTGCGACCCCGCCTGCGTGGCGCCGGCGGCCTGCTTCGACGGGGTGTGCCAGGCCGACCCGCAGGTCCGGCCGCACTTCGCGGGCACCTACCGCGTGCAGACCGACCTCGACGTGGCCGGGGCCCTGCCCGCCGCCCCCCGGGCCAGGCTGCAGCTGCTGATCGCCGCGCTGGCCGACCCGTCCACGGCCCTGCTCGTCCATGCCTGCGACCTGGCGGGCACCGCCGCCGCCGACCTGTGCCAGCAGGCCTTCGTGACCCCGGACGCGCCCGACGTCGACGCCCTCACGCCCCTCGGCCAGGCCATCCGCGACCACGTGCAGGCCTGGGTCTCGGTGCAGGTGCCCGAGTGGCAACCGGGCGGCGTCCCGGGGCTGGAAGCCGCCCTCGACACCGCGTTCGGGGCCGTGCGCCTCGGCGCCACCTTCGGCCTGGGCAGCGACCCCTCCCCCGCAGACGGCACCATCTCGACCAGCGGCGCGACCTGGGACAAGGCCTCGCTGCGCTGGCCCTTCCGGGTCGCCTGCCCGACGACTGACGACGCCTGCGGCCGGCTCGAGGTCGACCTCCTCGACCTGGGCAGCGGCAAGCTGGGCCAGGCCTTCGGCTCGAAAGCCGTGCAGGGCCCCACCGGCTGGACGTTCGACGTGCAGACCCACACGTTCACGCTGTGGATCGGCAAGATCGTGGCGTGGCTGTTCTGGGGCAACGTGCTGCCCGAGGTCTACGGCGACGGCTCCGACGGCCAGCCCTACGTCGACAGTTGGCTGAAGCTGGTGCGCGCCTCCCTGGCCGGCCAGCGCGCCTGCCTCGACGTCGGGAACTGCTGCGAGCTGTTCGCGAACGCCATCGTCGAGGTCGAGCCCTCCGCGACCGTCTCGCTGCTCCTCGACGCCTGCGAAGCCCTGGCGGCCGAGGACCCGGTCCGGGACGTCGGCGAGGTCGACCTGACCGAGAACAACCTGACCCTCACCACCGATCCCTCCGTTCCCTGCCGCTTCCACGACCTCGACGCCGACGGCACCACCGACGCCTTCGGCCTGCCCCAACCGCCCGCGAAGCGCTGCGCCTGGTGGTTCTTCTGGAGCGCGGGCACGGCGGTCAGCGTGCCCAACACCTTCTGGGCCACGCCGTAGAGCGGGCGCGACGCCTTGATCGCCCGCGGGCATCTGCTATCATGTAAGCAGAAGTGCTGGAGTGACAGCAGATGGTCCGCACCCAGATTCAACTTCCCGAAGCACAAGCCGAGGCCCTGAAGGCCATAGCAGCTCGCGACCACCTGTCGATGGCCGAGCTGATCCGAGTAGCCCTCGAGCGCCAGCTTCGCGCCGCCCCCGGACCCGGCCCGCGCGAGCGCGTCGAACGGGCGCTGGCCGTGGCGGGCCGGTTCGCTTCGGGTCGGCCCGACGGCTCGACCGACCACGACGCCGCCCTGGCCGACGCCTTCGCCGAGCGCGCCTGACATGGCCACCTTCGTCGACACCTCGGCCCTGTACGCCGTGCTCGACCGCGACGACGCCAACCACCACGCGGCCGCCGCCACCTGGGCACGCCTGCTCACCGCCGGCGAGGCGCTGCTGGTCACCAACTACGTGCTGGTCGAAGCCTGCGCCCTGATCCAGCACCGCCTGGGCCTCGACGCGCTCCGGGCCTTCGCCACCGACGTGGTGCCCGTGCTCGACGTGCACTGGCTGAGCCCCGACGAGCACGCCGCGGCGCTGCAGGCCGTGCTCACCGCCAACCGCCGACGCCTCAGCCTGGTCGACTGCACCAGCTTCGCCTGCCTCCGAGCGCGAGGCCTCGACCGCGCCTTCGCCTTCGACGCGCACTTCGAGGAGCAGGGGTTCCTGTTCCCCCGATAGCCGGACGGCTTGACGCGCAACGGGATACCGCTACAGTCCGAGAAGACACGAGGATCAACCGCATGAAGCCCGGTCTACTGACGGTGGTGACAGCGCTTCTCTCCGCTGTCGGCTGCGCCACATACGGCTATCACGTCGATCGAGACGAAGCGCGTCGTGTGGTCGAGGAAATCCGCGAGCGCGCCGAGGTCGTCGTCACAGCCACCCGTGTCGATTCGAGCGAGCGCGTGAGGCTCCGGCTTTCGCGCACCGACCAGGTGTCGCTCGTGACAAGGGCGAAGGGCTCGACGGGCTCCGTCGTGGTCAAGGGTCCCGACCAGCTCGTCAATCTCGCCACCGATGCAGCGACGGTCGACTCGATCGACTTCGAGGAAACGAGGCGCGGAGGCGCGATGGCGATCGCGATCGGGGCGCCGCTGACCGTGATCGCGGTCGTTGTTGGCGGCGCGTTCGCCGCGTGGACCGAATATGGCTTCGCCGCGGTCCCGGTCGTCGGCCCAACGGCCTACGCGATCCACCGGGGACAGGGCAAAGCCCTTCTGTTGAGCGCCTTCGAAGCCCTGCCCATCGGGCTGCTGATTGCGGGCCTGGTGGCCAGTCGCCCGACCCACGAGGTCGACGACGAAGCGGCGATGCC
>Ga0172370_10000194_pt1 | contig 88943 bp, 79 predicted proteins | sample LakKiv5m_FD_114538 | JGI IMG/M metagenome (GOLD analysis project Ga0172370, IMG submission 114538) | Freshwater microbial communities from Kabuno Bay, South-Kivu, Congo - kab_022012_11.5m | ecosystem: Environmental > Aquatic > Freshwater > Lake | place: Democratic Republic of the Congo...
ACAAGAGAAGCAAGTCGAGGCAGTGCAAGGAAAGTTATTCGATTAAGAAACTAACCTGAAAGAGCGCGCCTTCCAGGCGCATCGCTCTAAAGCCACCGCCTATGGCGGTGGTAGTTTACTTTGGATTCCATTGCGAGTAGGGAATTTCAAGAATCTTCCATTTGGAAAGGAGCGCAGATAGTAAGAGAAATGACAAAAGCATTCAAGAATCTGGATATTGTCCGTATCCATCGCGCCTGGAAATATGTGCAGGCAATGTATTTGATACAGGCTTTCCGATTGAAGCATGATGAAAATAAGGGTGTGCTTTCCACCCAGACAATTTCCGTCACGGATTAATGTCTGGCGATTCCCGGAGTAATTATGATTATTGTGGTTGATTATGGTGTTGGTAACCTTGGCTCTATCGTCAATATGTTCAAGAAAGTTGGCGTAAAAGCCATGGCTTCTTCCGACCCTGTTGTGATCGAGGATGCTGAAAAATTGATCCTGCCAGGGATCGGCGCTTTTGATGCAGGTATGCAAAAGTTGAATGAGCGCGGTTTGATTCCGATATTAAATAAACTTGTTTTGGAAAAGAAAATTCCAGTGCTGGGTCTATGTCTTGGGCTTCAACTGATGACGAAGAGAAGCGCTGAGGGTCAGCTACCAGGCCTGGATTGGTTGGATGCAGAAACGGTCCGCTTTAGATTCGAAGGAGCCAATTCCAATTTAAAAGTCCCGCACATGGGTTGGAATACAATTGAAACCCGCCGCCCGCACCCGCTCTTTACCGATCTTGATCCTGATGCGCGATTCTATTTTGTTCACTCTTACTACGTTCAAAGCCGTGATTCCGAAACCGTGCTGGCGGAAACGGATTACGGCGGCCGTTTTCATTCCATTCTTGGCAAGGGCAATATCATGGGCGCACAATTCCACCCTGAAAAAAGCCACAAGTTTGGATTGCGTTTATTGAAGAATTTTGCCGAGGGGATCAAATGATCAGGCCGCGTGTTATTCCGGCTTTATTATTGCAGGGACAGGGTCTGGTCAAGACTGTAAAATTTAAAAATCCCACTTATCTTGGCGACCCAATTAATATTGTGCGTATTTTTAATGACAAGGAAGTGGATGAATTGGTGTTTCTCGATATCACTGCCACAAATGAGAATCGCCCCCCATCGTTTGAGATGCTGGCAAATATTACGAGTGAGTGTTTTATGCCGCTTGGCTATGGCGGCGGGATTCGAAATATGCAGGATGTGCAGGAATTGCTTGGCATCGGTATCGAAAAAGTTATTCTCAATACATCTGCGGTGGAAAACCCCGCGCTTGTCCGCTCTGCGGCAGATTACGCTGGTAGTTCATCCGTGGTCATTTCAATGGATGTGAAAAAAATTTTATTGGGTAAGTATGAAACGTATATCCGAAGCGGCAAAAAAAATACGGGGCTTGACCCTGTAAAACATGCTGTTGAAATGGAAAAACAAGGCGCGGGTGAGCTGTTCATCAACTCGATTGACCGTGATGGTACCATGCAGGGATATGACCTTGATTTGATAAAACGCGTGACAGATGCGGTCTCAATCCCAGTTGTGGCTTGCGGCGGCGCTGGCAAGTTGCAGGATTTGGCAGATGCCATTAACATCGGGGGCGCTTCCGCCGCGGCCGCGGGCAGTCTGTTCGTTTTTCAAGGACCGTTGCGCGGCGTGTTGATCAGCTATCCCTCGCAGAATGATCTGAAACGCATCCTGCCGTAAAAAGGAATGAACATGCAAAGAGAATATCGGATTTGTACACGTTGTTTAATGGATACCAGTGACCCTGAAATTCAGTTCGATGAACAGGGAGTCTGTAATCATTGCCATGATTATGACCGCCTGATCCAGCAGCGTGTGATGAAAGGCGAGGCAGGCCTTCGTTATCTTGAAGGTCTGGTTGAACAGATCAAACGCGAAGGAAGCGGTAAGCCATATGACTGTTTGATGGGCGTGAGCGGCGGCGTGGATAGCACCTACGTGGCCTATGTAGCCAAACACAAATTTGGTCTGCGTCCGCTCGCCATTCACATGGACAATGGCTGGGATTCGGAGTTAGCTGTTAAGAACATCGAAGAGACCCTCAAACGATTGGGAATAGATTTATTTACCAATGTACTTAATTGGGAGGAATTTAAAAACCTGCAGCTTGCGTTCCTGAAGGCATCCACACCTGATTCGGAAATTCCGAGCGACCATGCCATTTGGGCAGTCATCGGCGACATGGCTGAGAAGCTAAAGGTTCGCTATGTCCTTACCGGATTTAATGTGCGCACTGAAACTCACCTGCCGCGCGCCTGGTCACAGGGACATTTTGATTGGAAATATATCCAAAATGTGAACAAGCAATTTGGTAAATTCAAATTAAAAACAATTCCTCATCAGGGATTTATTACATATTATCGCCGCCTGCTCACATTGCGTCGTGTGGATATTTTGAATTATCTGGATTACAACAAACCGGAAGCCATGCGCCTGCTTGAACGTGAGTTGGGTTGGAAGTATTATGGCGGCAAACATCACGAGTCCATTTACACACGTTTTTATCAAGGCTATATCCTGCCAACAAAATTTGGATATGATAAACGCCGCTCACATCTCTCCAGCCAGATCTGCTCTGGCGAGATCAGCCGTGATGCCGCCCTCGCCGAACTTCAACAGCCTGCCTACGCACCAGCCGTGCAGGAGGAAGATCGTGAATATGTTTCCAAAAAACTGGGTGTGAATGATGCCGAGTTCGATGCGATTATGAATCTTCCACGCAAAAGTTATTGGGACTATCCATCTTATGGGCGCATCCTTGAAGGTCCGCTTTTGAAGGGTGTGTACAATGGCCTGCGTAATTTTTATCGTGGGATGCAAAGACAGCGAAATCGCGCACAGGAGACTTGATTTTCCATGCGTATTGCATACGTCAGCCTTCATTGGCCGCGCACGCGTAACAGCGGCGTGGGGAAAAAGATCCAATCCCAGGTTGCGGCGTGGAACACGATGGGACACGAAGCTCGGTTGTTCATGCACACTGCAAACCATGAGCCGCTGTCCGATCTGATCGAAGCGGATTATTTTTTCTATGCAACGGCTGGAAAAATAAAAACAGAAATAAATCGCATCCATGCTATGACAAGGATAATCTCTGCCGTACGCGATTTTCATCCCGATCTGATCTATCTTCGCTATGGCATCTATGTTTACCCTGCCCATCGTTTAATGGACATCGCGCCTGTGATCGAAGAGATCAATACCAATGACTTGACCCAGCATGAGGGGCTTGGCGTGATTTATAGTTTGTACAACCGCCTGACACGCGGGGTATTTCTTCGCAACGTGCGTGGACTTGTAATTGTTTCGCGCGAACTGGCAGCTTCCCCCGCCTTTGCAGTTTATCGCAAACCCACTTGTATTATTGCCAATGGAGTGGATCTGAAAAGCTTTCCCCAATTACCTCCCACATCAAACGAGATTCCGCATCTTGTTTTCATTGGTAACCCTGGTTACCTCTGGCATGGTGTGGATAAGTTAGTCACTCTTGCTAAACTTATCCCTGATGTTCACCTTGATATTGTGGGCTACAGTAAACTTCCAAAGTATGAACCATTACCTGAAAATATTACCTTGCACGGCTATTTGGCGGTGCAAGAGTATCAAAATGTGCTGGCTTACGCAGATGTTGCGATTAGTTCCCTTGCGTTGCATCGGATTCAATTAGAGGAGGCCTCCCCACTCAAAAGCCGTGAATGCATCGCTTTTGGACTGCCGCTGGTTGTAGCTTATATTGATACAGACTTGGATGACCTGAAGTGTGATTTTCTATTGAAGATTCCGAACAAAGAAGATAATATTCGGACCCACGTCCAGGCGATCCGTGATTTCGCTTACAGAATGCGTGGTCAGCGTGTGGATCATAGTCAGGTTATCAAACTTGATCAGGCCGGCAAAGAGTTGGATCGCATTGTTTTTTTTAAGAAAATATCGTACCCGGAGTAAGTTGATGAAGCAATATCTTAGCAGATTTTCATTTTTGGCTTTTATTTCGTATTTGATGTTCGAGGCATCTCGTGGATTCCAAAGAATTGCATGGGGTACAGGAGAATGGTGGGGGGAATATTCGATAAAGTGGGGTGCAGCATATGTTGTTTTTATTGTGGTTTGTATTCTTATTCTTATTCTCGTGTGGGGCATCTTGTTTCGAAGGAAATTTTTTCAACCTGTTTTCGACAGGACGATTGTATTTCGTGAGCAATTGGGGAAAGCCCACTGGCTTCTGGCTTTGCTTATACTTGTTTTCCCTGTTTGGTTCCTTCAATATACGCCTTGGGGATTGGTTTTTAATGATATTTATATCCGCCTGTTGATTTGGTTTTTTGTTGTTGTTGGATTCGCCTTCATCATCAATAAAGGAAATACATTGTTTGGTTTGTCCGAACTCCTTATTGCTGTTCTTTTAACTTCAAGCGAATTTGTGATTGCAGTTCCATTTATGAATGTAACGGGCTATCCATTTTCACTGGGCTGGTCCGAAGGTAATCGTATGTGGGATTATTCCATCATGTTCGGAAGGCGCTTGTATGATTATCCTGCCGACCGGGAAATTGTCGTCCTCTTGGATATGGGCAGACAGTTTGTAGGCGGTTTACCTTTTATTTTTCCCGGCTTGACCATTCAAATAGAACGTTTTTGGATCGCCCTGACGATTATTATCCCTTATCTTTTACTTGGTTTGGCTGTATTTCGCTTTTTTCGAAGGGACTTAATAAAATGGTTGGCAGCAACGTTGTGGGTATTGATCTTTCTCAAGCAGGGTTATATACATCCTCCGCTTGTTCTGTGTGCAGTGGCTGTAGCTTTTCTCTGGCGGAGTCCGATCTGGCTTGCGCTTCCACTCATTGCTGTGACAGGTTATGTTGCCGAGGGAAGCCGCTTTACCTGGGTATTTGCTCCCGGTATGTGGATAGGCATGTTGGAACTGGCCGGGTCTGCTTTACAGGATAATAGATTAAGTCGCAATTCATGGTTTCGCGCAATTTCATCAGGACTCGCCGGGATGGCAGGGGGACAGTTCGGTCAAAAAATTGCGGGGTTATTGGCTGGTAACATGACCGTGGGTACAGCAACATCAGTAAATAGTGCCGTCTCCATGGTTTCATCCCCATCTCAGCCGCTTTTATGGTACCGTTTGCTTCCAAATGAAACATATGGTCTTGGAATTTTGGTAGGTTTGTTGATTGCCACTTTCCCATTGATTATTGTATTGTACTATTTGGTTGCTACTAAAAAGTGGACTCTGAATATATGGCAGGCCTTATCCGTGATTGCCCCATTGCTGGCATTTCTTGTTGTTGGATTAATTGTCAGCACCAAAATCGGGGGTGGCGGCGATTTGCATAATCTGGATATGTTTTTAATTGGCCTGATGTTTGCCTCTGTAATAGCCTGGCAAAAAGGTGGGGATGAATGGTTGACAAATATCGAATTGTCTCCTGTTTGGATCAAAACTGTTCTTGTATTGCTTCTTGCCTTGCCAGGGCTTCAGTCTCTTAGGGATATGCGATCATTTAGCTACTTAGAAGATGCACCATGGCTGAGTATACTCACAGATGTACCAAATGACAATTCATTAGAAATGTATCCTTCTAATGTGACTACAGATTTTTCCCTAGCCGCTATTCGAGAGGAGGTTACTCGTGCCCAATCAAAGGGTGGAGAAGTATTGTTTATGGATCAACGGCAATTGCTTACCTTTGGTTATATTTCAGATGTTGTCCTTGTCCCTGAATATGAAAAGAAAGTGTTAATGAACGAGGCGCTGAGCAATAATTTGAACTATTTTGAACCATTCTATACTGATCTCGCGGCACATCGTTTTTTATTGATCGTTTCGGAACCTCTGCGTACCCCGATCAAGGATAGCTCCTACCAATTCGGCGAAGAGAATAACGCCTGGGTGAAATGGGTGGCCAACCCCATATTATGTTACTACGAAGAAAAAATAATACTAAAAGAGGTTGGCGTGCAATTGCTGGTTCCCAGGTCAGAGCAAACGGATTGCTCATCTCAATTGCCATCAGGAATATCCAAGTGAATATTAAATATCTGGCCCTTCGTATTTTGCGTCATTATATGCCTGAGGCAGTGGCTCGTTTTCTCTTGAAACGCAGGTGGATCATCCGCCCGGGATTGGAGTCCAGCGATCCCTCTGCTGCGGTGGATCAATATATGCAGACCTTGTCCGCTCATGAAAAAACCATTCAGGGAAAGCGCGTGCTTGTCTTTGGTTATGGAGGGCGTTTTGCAGTAGGCGTGGAATTGCTCCGCCAGGGAGCAGCCCATGTGGTGCTTTGCGATCATTTCGTGTTGCTGGATGAGGAGCGCAACCGGGACCTGCTCCCTGATTATTCCGACTATCTAATAATTGAAAATGATGATGTGAAACCACGTTCTGAATCTATCACTTTGCTTCACGGCGATATTCGTGATGATGCGGTTCAAAAAAAAATTAAGGAAGTGGATATTGTTCTCAGCACATCGGTGTACGAACATCTGGACGATGTGGATGGCATTACACATGCACTTGCAAAAGTGACTGTGTCGAAAGGCGTGCAATTACACTTTATTGATTTACGCGATCATTTCTTCAAGTACCCGTTTGAAATGCACACATTTTCCGAAAGCGTGTGGAAAAATTTCCTCAATCCGACGAGTAACCTAAACCGTTTCCGCCTGACCAATTACCGGGAGGTATTCAAGGTGTATTTCCGAAAGGTGGAGATCACAGTTTTGGAACGGCTGAATGATGAATTCCGCACCGCACGCTCGCGCATCCGGCCTGAATTTCTTACAGGAGATGAAGGAATAGACTCGGCCGCTTTGATTTATATTCTTGCTGAAGGTCCGAGGCATTAAAAATCCATGATATCCAAAATGGGACATAGATTAACCGGTTTCATGATTCGAAATGAATCGCTGCTCCCCGCATTTATTTTTCTGCTTTTCCTTGCGGCTTCCATCCCCGGTATAAATTGGGGTGCGCCTGCGTTATGGAACCCGGATGAATTAATCTGGCGGGTGAATATGGCTTTGGGCGGCGACATGCAATTCGATGTAACCGAGCCTGATTTCAATTATCCTTCCCTGCCGAAGTATGTGATGTATGCCATTGGTGCTGTTACCTACGGAATGGGGAAATCAAGTTTTGCATTCATTGTTGCTGCGCGTTTGTTCTCCGCCTTTTTGGGCGCAATGGCCGGAGTATTGATTTATTACCTTGCACGCATGATCGGTGCAAACAAATGGACTTCTGCATTGGCGGGAATATTGTATATCGCCAGCGGTTTGGCGGCAGCGAATGGACGTTTTGCGCACAACGATCTATACCTGCAATTTTTTACCGTGCTGTGTCTGTATTTCGTGATTCGGTATCAGTATGCCAAATCACGCACCTGGTTGTATGTCTCATTCATCTCGGTGGGGTTGGCGGCTTCAAGCAAATATACCGGTATCAGTTTGGTATTGCTGCCTTTGAGTGTATTCGTTTTCATGAATTGGTCGGCAATGTCGCGTGACTGGCTGCGCTCTTTGGAGACGCTTTTCATCGGTGGGGTATTTGTCATCCTTGGCTATGGCATTGGCACGCCCAGATTATTTCTTTCACCAGTGGATTATCTCCGGAACGTTGTTCCGGCGGCTTTACGTTTTTCTCAATATGGCTTTAACTCGGGAACCCCCATCGGTTTGTATGGCCAGTGGGCGGTTTTTAAAGAGGCGGTGGGGACGTTTGCCTATTATTTATACATGGTTGGTTTCGTTTGGTTTGCCATCCGTCTACTCTTGCGCTGGCTGGGAAAGGCGCGGGTCAATGAGACGATGGCGCCGGGCATCCTGATCCTGATGATGAACGTGATGCTTTTCGACCTGCCATTCCTGATCTCCATTAATTACATTCCCCGTCATTTCATCCCATTTGTGCCCCCGTTCGCCATTTTAGGCGCGTTGTTTGTTGAGGAAATCATTTACCTTGCAAAAAGCAGAAATTTGAAATTCGTACAACCTGCGGTTGTCACCTTGCTAGTGATTGGGATTACATACTCCCTTCTGCGTTTGGTCAGCATCGCTTTGTTGTTCGTGAATGATGCCCGTATTCCCGCCAGTGAATATATTGGAACGATTCGCGGATATGGAAAAAGCATTGAATATACGCTCTACCCTCCCGTTATTGAAAAAAAACGCTTTGCGCGGGCGCATAATTACCCCATCTATTTTGTCAAATATGCAGATGATGCTGTGCCGACAGGTGGACGCTATGAATACAATCAAGGTGAACAGGGCTTGTTGGAGAGGCAGACCGATCTATTTGTGATCGATAGTTACACCTACTCACGCTTCTATACGAACTCAGTGTGCGTCACCAATCTTGTAGAATGTAATTTCTTCAAGCGGCTGTTGGCGGGTGAAAATACGAATTTCCGTCTTGTGAAAAAATATGCCTACCGTCTGCCGCCGTATTTACCGCCGGTGAATATTGCTGCGGTTAATCCAGATATTCTTATTTTTGAGCGAGTGCGCTAAGAAAGTGTCTGAAAAGCCATATTTTTGCTAACCTACGAACCATCAATCGAATCATAGCGGCATAAATAAAAGATTCACTTGTTTCAGGTAATCGCTCATAATCTCTTGCCAAGCGACGTTGACGAACTAACCATGCAAAAGTACGTTCTACTATCCATCGTTTTGGAAGAATTTGAAATCCAATCTGAACTTTTGGCTTTTCAACAACTTCCAACTTCCATCCAAAGTGTTCTGCCACCCAAGCAATCAAGGCGCCACGATAATTTTCATCTACCCAGATTAGTTTCAAGTATTTGATTGTGTCTCCTGGTTGGGTAAGTTCTTCCAGTAAGAGCTTTGCACCATCGCGATCTTATACGTTACCAGCGGTCACTACAACCTTCATCATCAGGCCCAAAGTATCTACCAACGAGTGTCTTTTTCTGCCTGTCACCTGCTTTCCAGCGTCAAAACCACACTCCAGACCCCCTTACCCCCATCCGAGGTTTTCACAGATTGACTATCCAGAATGGCTGCGCTGGGCTGACGTCTCTTTTTATGTCGTCGGCGTACCTTCTCACGCAAGGCTTGGTTCAAGCGCTCCCACAAGCCTTCTTTTCGCCACAAACGAAAATAATGATGGACGGTTTGCCAAGCTGGCAGATCATGAGGCAACATTCGCCATGAACAACCACTTTGCAGGATATAGAAAATGCCGTTCAAAATCATACGCCAGCTATGTTCACGCGGACGACCTGTTTGTGCTTCGACTGGCAGGTATGGTCGAATTTTCGACCATTGGGTATCATTCAGATCGGTCGGGTAGGCTTGTTTAGATTTGATCATCTCGCAAGTTTGCCCGACTTCTTCAATTTTTGCTGGTTTTCAGACACTTTCTAAAATATGGAAGTTGCCCGCAGGTGACCACCTGTTTATTGGATGAAATTACCAATCGTGTACACCGTTCCTGCAGTTGGCGATGTGTATTCCATTTCAATGCTATAGCTCTGAAAAGGTTTTGAGTATAGCGAGGGCAATCCATTTTTTCAGTGGAGAAATGCATTCTGTCCCAGGATGCAAAACACGAATCCCATGAACGGTATCTGTTGCTAAATTGTTTACTGCTTAATTCCCGGGATTTTCTGCTGTATTTTTGCCAGTTATTGTTATGATGTAATTTAGGATTGTTACAGTAATTAGGATGGTAAAAAGCGCGGGGAACGAATTTTGAAGAAGAAGTGTTTTGTATTTGAAAGGATATAAAGTTATTGAATATGCAGTGGTTGTAATTATCAAAAGAAGGGTTGCAATGAATTTGTTCCTCCCGTAACTGCTGTTTGATATTGACGTTAGCGCCAGTGCCATGGGTGCCGCAAGAATGGTTAAAGTGTAGTCGTTGGACACGGGGATGATCAACGCACCGATTGTACAAGTGAGGAATAAAACCGCATCAAACTCTTGTTGATTTCTACGATAAGCGTGAAGGACGGCTGAGAGAAAGCACAGGATAAAAGCAACCAGGAAAATGTTGGAGATTAATCCGATATGTTGTTTAATCATCTCGACGGTGTCTGCCTTGACCAAGCCCAAACCATTATTTTCCGCAAACTCTGATACGAATGCCTTGATGGAGTGATTACCGGTCCATGACCAGCCGGGGGTTCTTAGTTGTGTTGTGGCCGATTTAATGAATTCAAGGAATGGTTGAACTCCGGCGATGAACAAAAGTGAAAAGTTGAACAGCCCTATTGCAATTATCTTTCGCAGATTGCCTTTCCAATCTCTCCAGTCTTTGATGAACATTACAATGAAAATCGCAGGATATATTTTTAACTGTATGGCTATCGAGAATAATAAGTAGGCATAGTAGCGAAAGGAATGGTGGTAATGGTAAATATAAATTGCAGACATGCAAAATAAAAAGGCGAACACATTAACCTGCCCTCTTTCCAGCTCAAATTGCATCCCGTAAGAAAAGAGACCAGTGATAAAGAAGATAAAAATTAACGACTTGTCCCATTTTTTACTTGTCCAGAGGGGGATGATCAGGCTTGACAGGATGAAACAGGCAATGGTGGTTATTGTGACTAATTTATAAAGCAAGTGATGATCGTTTATTAATAGGAATGGTGATAAGAAGATGTAGGTGAATGGAGGGTAGAACTGAATGTAAAAAGGCGATTGGTTTGTTGTAAACCATTGCTGTATGAGCTGGGTTAGAAATAAAAGGTCGCCACCAATTGGATATCCATCCGGCAGATACTTGTTGAAGTATTGTATTCTGGGGGGAGTATTGAAAAACATGGGGATGATGAAGAAGGCAAGGTATGCAATGAGATAACCGACCATTACCCAGGTGATCATGGGAAGCCCTGTTAACCACTTGACAAGCCTCGATAAAAGGTTTGTTTCAGCTCCATGGTTTTCAAATATTTTTCTGGTTAATAAACCCAGTAGGATGGCGGTCAACGCCAATTCGATGATCAGGATTTGCGCAGCTTGGATTTTCAACGCACCACTCTTGATGATATCAACAAGAATGGCTGTGGTGATCCCAAATATTCCAAGTGTTATCAACGCGGCGCTAACATTATTTTTACTCATGTTTTGTCTCCCTTGTTTGATTGCAAAGTTGTTTTCACTTCGAAAAATAAATCATACAAACTTGATTCTTCTAGCGGCAAAAATGACCATCTTGAACAATAGAATACCATGTTTCCAGCGCGAGATATTGGTAGTACCGTAGGTTCGGTCGCGATAGCGAATGGGAAGGTCAATGATCTTGCGGTTAAGTTTTGCCGCGCCGAAGATCAGGTCGAAATCCCCGAAGGGATCGAAGTCGCCAAAGTAGGAGCGATTGGCGGCGATCTTTTCATAATCTTCACGCCACATTACTTTGGTGCCGCACAGGGTGTCTTTGATGGGCTGTCCCAATATCCATGAGAAGGCCATGCTGAATAATTTATTGCCGATGAAATTGAGGGTACGCATAGCTTCCTTTTCCATTGGGTAGACGAGGCGCACGCCGTTGATGAATTCTCCCTTGCCCGACACGAGGGCATCGTAAAAGCGCGGTAGATCCTCGGGCGGGACGGTTAAGTCTGCATCCAAAATCATCAGGATATCGCCGGAGGCCTTCTCAAAGCCGAGTCGAATTGCGTCAGCTTTGCCAATGCCCGGCTGACGGAAGAGCAGACTCGGAATCCCAGGATGACGCGCCATTTCCTTCTCGATGGTTTCGTAGGTGTTGTCGCGTGAATGTCCTTCGACAAAAATCAGCTCGGTCCTTGCTCCCATCCTTGGCAGGCGTTCAAAAATCGACTTGATATTTCCCGCTTCGTTGCGCGCGGCGACAACCACTGAAACGCTTCGTTCTTTTATGGGCTGTGGCGTGAGGCGCGCAATTACAAAATTGGATAATGCAAAATCGCGAAAAGGCCAGAGTTTGACGAGGAAACGATCCGCGAAGCCGCCGAGGGGCAGGGGCCAGAGCACCTCGGCGGAGGCGCGAATATTTTCGAAGCCCGCCAGGCGTAACATGTTGTCCATGTCTTCGAGGGTGAACCAGTTTTGGCTGAGCATGGGCGCTGCGAGATTAAGGCTTTGCGCGAGGGTGAGAGGCAGTTGCCAAAGGTGGCTGTAAAAATTCAGGATGAGGCGGGTGCTTGGTGTGCAGAATTTTTTCACCCCTTCGAGCGCGCGTTGTACATCCCACAAATCGTTGACTGTGTCTGAAAGGATGACGATATCAAATTCACCTTCGAGGCTGGAGAGGTCATGCGCGTCAAGGTGATAATATTCAATCTCTGGATGCAGTTTTTTAGCGCGCGCGATCATTTCGGGAGAAAAATCCACACCAACGCCGTGGGATGGTTTTAAATGGGGAATTAAACCCCCCATGCCGCATCCGATCTCAAGGATGCGCTGGTTGGGGTTGACAAGGAATTTGTAGATCTCATTGATTCGGCGGTGATACCAGAAGCCCATCCCGCGCCAGGTGTCTCGCTTTTTTGCAATGGAATCCCAGCGCGCCATACGGGTTTGCTGGTATGCTTTGCCAGCCTCATCAAATGGTGGATTTATGTTCATTGTGAAATGATTTTATCTGAATATTTTTTTGTGACACAAGATAAACAATTGTAACTGTATATGGGTAATATGCCAAGAAATTGGGTTATAATTCAGTGACTGAATTTTGGATTTATAAAGCATGAATATGGAATCAACCAACGACGACCTCCGCGAACTCTCCCTGCTTGAACAGATCGAGAGCGATCCCGATGTGAACCAGTCCACGCTTGCCACGCAATTGGGGGTGGCGGTGGGGACGGTCAATTGGCATTTAAAACGTCTCATTGCAAAGGGCGCGGTCAAAGTCTCGCGCGCCGAAAGAAAGAAACTGCGCTACATTATCACGCCTGAAGGACTTGCCCTGCGAGCCCGACTCGCCGTGGATTATGTGGAGCGTTCGTTTTTAGTTTATCGAAAAACGCGCCAGCGTGTGAAGGATCATGTTTCAAAAATCCGCCATGCGGGGTTTGATCGCGTACGTATTGTTGGTTTTGGCGATGTTGCCGATATTTGCAAACTCACCTGCCTCGAGCAGGGCATTGCGGTTGTAAACGATAAATCCGCGCCTGCGCTGATTTTGGATGGATATAAGATCAGATTGAATGGACTGGAATGACGGATCGGCATGTGCTCATTACTGGCGGTGCGGGCTATATCGGTTCGATCCTGACCTCGGATCTGCTGCGCGCCAATTATAGAGTGACAGTCCTGGACAGCCTCCTGTTCGGCGGCGAGAGCATTATCCCGTTTATGAATCATCCCAACTTTCATTTCATCAAGGCCGACGTAACCGAGCCTCGCGTTGTGCGGGATGCCGTCAAACGCGGCTGGCAGAAACCTGATTCGATAGTCCATCTTGCGGCGATTGTGGGATTCCCTGCCTGTCAGGCAGTGGGGAAGCAGGTGGCTTGGAAGTACAATGTCGAAGCCACAAAAATGGTCTTCGAACAGGCAGCAGATTTGGGTGCGGAAAGATTCGTGTTCGCATCCACATATAGCAATTATGGTTTGTCCCAAGACGGCAGGCCTGTAACTGAAGAGTCCTCTTTAAATCCGCAATCCATCTATGCGGAAACGAAAATTGCAAGCGAAGAATTTTTGCTTTCACAAAAAGATTCAGCCTGCTCACCGGTGCTGTTCCGCTTTGCGACCTTATATGGAATTTCCCCGCGTACACGCTTTGATTTGATCGTCAATCAATTTGTATTGGAAGCATTTACGAAACGCTCGCTTATTATTTACCAGCGTGGATACTCGCGCTCGTTTGTTCACATCCGTGACGTGGTGCGAGGTGTGATCATGGGACTGGAAGCAGAAAAACAAAAGGTGTTGGGACAGGTTTTCAATTTGGGAACCAAGGACGGCAATCATTCAAAAGATGATATCGTGCGCCTGATTTTGAAACGTATGCCTGAAACGGTTGTTGAATATAAGGATTTAACATTCGGCGGTGATATGCGCGATATCTCCGTCTCGTTTGAAAAGATCAAGCGCGTACTTGGCTTTAGTACCACCTTGGATGTGGACGACGGCGTACGTGAAGTGTTGTTCGCGTTGAAATCGGGATTGATTAGAAACCCCACCGATGATAGATATAGAAATGCGCAGTTTATAGTTCAGTAGGTTGCAAGTTACAGGTTACAGGTTGAAAGGTAAAGATATGACGACTGCGAAGCGTTTTGAGGATTTGGAAGTTTGGCAAAAGTCAAAAGAATTAACAAATTTGGTATACGAGTATTCTTCAAATGGCGTATTTGCGCATGATTTTGGCCTGCGTGACCAAATGAGGCGTGCATCTGTTTCTATGATGTCAAATATCGCGGAAGAGTTTGAAAGTCAGACGCAAGCAATGTTTATAAAGTATCTTGGGTATGCCAAAGGCTCCGCCGGCGAATTACGCGCTCAGTTATATATCGCAAGAGATCAAAATTATCTCTCTGTAGAACAATTTTCTGAAATGTTTTCCCTTGCGGAGATTTGTAGTAGGCAGCTTGCCCGATTTATTCAATATTTGGAAAATCAACCGAATGCCCGCAGAATACGGGATGATGGAGTATCTTACAATGTCGAAACAACCTTCTAACCTTCAACCTTCAAACTTCTGGCAAAACAAACGTGTGATCGTAACGGGCGGCGCAGGCTTTCTCGGCTCGTTCGTCATTGAAAAACTAAAACAGCGTGGCGCGACGGATATTTTTATTCCACGTATCGAGAACTATAATCTTGTTGACGCGAATGACATCCGCCGCATGTATGCCGAAACGCTCAAAGGTGTTGACCCGAAAAACGTGGTCATCATCCACCTTGCCGCGAATGTGGGCGGAATTGGCGCAAACCGCGAACACCCCGCCGATTTCTTTTATGATAACTTGATGATGGGCGTTGAGTTGATGCACCAGGCTTATCAGAACGGCGTTGGCAAATTCGTCGCGATCGGGACAGTATGTGCCTATCCAAAATTCACCCCCGTACCTTTCAAGGAAGACGACTTGTGGATCGGCTATCCGGAAGAAACCAATGCACCATACGGCCTTGCCAAGAAAATGATGCTTGTGCAGGCGCAGGCCTATCGCCAGCAATATGGCTTCAACGCCATTTTCCTGCTGCCAGTGAATTTATATGGTCCGCGTGATAATTTCAATTTGGCGACCTCGCATGTCATCCCCGCTTTGATCCGCAAAGCAGTCGAAGCGGGTGAGCGTGGCGATAAAGAATTGCAAGTCTGGGGTGATGGCTCTCCGACGCGCGAATTCTTATTTGTGGAAGATGCCGCCGATGGCATCCTGACCGCTGCCGAAAAATACAATGGCGACCTGCCCGTGAATCTCGGCTCTGGCCATGAAATTTCGATCAAAGATTTGACTGAGATGATTGTCAAGCTGACAGGCTTCCAGGGCAAACTCGCCTGGCAGACCGACAAGCCCAACGGCCAGCCTCGCCGCGGACTCGATGTGTCTCGTGCGAAGGAATTATTTGGTTGGGGCGCGCAGGTTTCCTTTGAAGAAGGCATGCGCAGAACGATAGAATGGTTTAAAGCCAATCGTGAAAAAATCAAGTGATGTCATTGCTTTGCCTGCTCTGTTCCCTTGCAATGACGGAATTGTAATTTATGACTGAACTTACCAAACACGAACCAACTACAATTTATATCAAGCCATCCAAGGGTCTTGCCGCGTTAAACCTGCGTGACCTTTGGATTTACCGTGAGCTGGTTTTCTTCATGGTTTGGCGTGATGTAAAAGTGAAATATAAGCAAACCCTTTTGGGCATGGCTTGGGCTGTCATCCAGCCTGTGATGACCATGCTCGTATTCACTTTTCTTTTTGGGAAGGTGGCCAAACTCCCCACAGATGGAATTCCTTATCCCGTATTTTCGTTCACCGCCTTACTGCCGTGGGGTCTCTTCATTACTGCGCTCAACCAGGGCAGTCGCTCCCTCGTGGCGCATAACAATATGGTGACGAAGATTTACTTCCCGCGCCTGATCCTGCCGATGGCTTCGGTCTTTGCCGGTTTGGTGGATTTTGCGATTGCATTTGTTATTTTGATCGGCTTGATGTTTTATTATCAGGTAACCCCTGCATGGGATGTGTTATGGACTCTCCCGTTATTCTTTCTTTTGGCAATAGTCACAGCCTTGGGCGTGGCGCTTTGGCTTTCCGCGATCAACGTGAAATATCGTGACGTAAATCAGGCGCTGCCGTTTCTGACTCAGTTCTGGCTGTTCGCCACACCTGTGGCATATTCATCCTCTGTGATTTCGGAGAAATGGCAGATCTTGTATTCGCTTAATCCCATGGCAGGTGTGGTCAATGGTTTCCGCTGGGCTTTGCTTGGTTCCGGCAATGGACCTGACATCACATTGTGGGTCTCCGCCACGATCTCTGTTTTGATTTTGGTGTCCGGTCTTTTCTATTTCCGCAGCATGGAAAAGACATTTGCGGATACGATTTAATGATGACAACAGCCATTAGTGTTAAGGATCTCAGCAAGCAATATAAGATCGGCGCAGCGGAGACGAAGTTCCGTTACAACATGCTGCGTGATGTGCTCATGGATACCTTCTACGCGCCTGTGCGAATCGCGAAAGCGATGATCGGGAAATCCGACCGCAGAAGCAACCAAAACTTCGTCTGGGCGTTGAAGGACGTTTCCTTTGATCTCGAGGAAGGCAAAGTGCTTGGCATAGTGGGACGCAACGGTGCAGGCAAGAGCACCTTGCTCAAAATTCTCTCCCGCGTCACCGAGCCGACTGCAGGTACGGTTTCTGTGCGCGGGCGTGTCGGTTCGCTGCTCGAAGTGGGCACGGGTTTTCATCCCGAACTCACAGGCCGTGAAAATATCTATATGAACGGCGCCATTCTCGGCATGAGACGCGCCGAGATTGACTCCAAGTTCGACGAGATCGTGGATTTCTCCGAAGTGACCCAGTTCATTGATACGCCTGTCAAACGATATTCATCGGGTATGTATCTTCGTCTTGCGTTTGCAGTTGCCGCACACCTTGAGCCTGAAATCCTTGTTGTGGATGAAGTTCTGGCAGTGGGCGATGCAGAGTTTCAAAAGAAGTGCCTCGGCAAAATGGGGGACGTGGCCCAGCAGGGACGCACGGTATTGTTCGTCAGCCACAACATGTCTGCAATTTTGCGATTAACCCAGGAAGCGATTGTTTTAAACAAAGGTCAAATGCTTATGCGCGGACCCACGCAGGAGGCCGTTGACTTTTATCTTTCGTCTGGTCAGATGCAGGCTGGTGAGCGCGTTTGGGATGCGGATGAAATCCCGGCAGCGAGTCAGCCGTTTAGGCCGATCAATTTGAAGGTCAAGAATAGAAGCGGAAAGGTTGTGGATACTGTCCGTTCCACAGAGCCGCTTACCGTCGAATTTGAATATCAACTCGATGCGCCTGTCACGGGTCTGCGCATCGGTTTTTATCTCAGTACCATGCGCGGCGAATATGTGCTTACTTCGTTCGATACCGACGCGCCGGACCTCTTCGAAAAATTTGATTCACGCAAAGCGGGCCGATACATCAGCCGCGCAGAAATCCCCCCCGATATTTTCAACGAAGGTCGTTACAGCATTGGCGTGAATGCCAGTTCATTTGGCGTGCGCCGTTATTTCATGGATGAAAATGCAATTGCATTCAATGTGGATATTTCCGGCGCGCCTGGCACGCAATGGCCCGAGCCGCGCGTCGGTCCCGTTCGCCCGCGCCTTGAATGGAAGATCGAGAAGTTAGATTAGTGGCTGCGAAATCCGCTCTCAAAGATATTTTAGGCGACCTGCCTTTCACTGCCGAAATCGATTGGATGCTTCGGCAGAAGGATCGTCCGCGCAAAGACCATTTCAATTTGGATCGTTTGCAAAAGTCCTTGCCTGCGGCGCGTGCGGTTGTTGAGCCCATTGTTAAAAATGCAAAGCCCGGCAAAAAAACTTTGCTCTTCGCAACATTGCATTACTGGATCGAACAATCTGCCTATCTCGGTTTGACTCTCGCGGGACTCGGGCATAAAGTCACTTTATTGACATTGCCCTATTCCGAGTGGCACAAGCAAAAGGACAACTTTACACAAAGACAACGTGTGCTTCACACAAAAGATGCGTTGTCATCGTTGTCCCCCTTACTTGAACACGTCTCCATGCTGGACCTCAAGCCTGCCATTGCTCTCCCGGAAAGAATCCAGGCTGACGTAAAAGAGATCTCGCTGTGGGATGCGCAATACACCCTGATGCGCGAAGAAGTAAATATGAACGATACGGGCGACCGCGCGTTGTATGACCTGCGAATTCAACGCAACACCTTTGCTGCCAGAGCGGCACTCGAATGGATACAGGTCAACAAACCTGATGTTGTCTTGATCCCAAATGGTTTGATCCTCGAAATGGGGATTGTCTTTCGTGTGGCGCGTTACCTGGGTATTGATGCAGTTACCTACGAATTCAACGACCAGCGCGAACAGATCTGGCTGGCGCAAAATTCATCCATCATGCAGCAGGATACGGACTATCTTGTTAAAGCACGCTGTCAATTACCAATTACCGATTCGATGTTCGAACGCGTTGCCGAGCTCGAGAATGCCCGCCGCGGAGCTCGTGTGTGGGGCAAATCCAAGCGACTATGGCAATATATTTCATCGCAAGGTGCGCAAGAGACTCGCAAATTGCTAAACCTGGATGACCGCCCCGTCGTGATGCTCGCCGCGAATGTTTTGGGCGATAGTCTCACTCTCGGACGTGATATCTTCGCAGCCTCGATGACTGAATGGATCACGAAGACAGTCCAATACTTTTCCAGGCGAACCGATGTGCAATTGGTGATCCGGGTACATCCCGGTGAAAAACTTGTCCCGCAAGCCAGGTCCATGGGAACGGTCGTGCGCGAAGCCCTGCCTGAACTTCCCAGCAATATTCATGTCATTGGTGCATTGGATAAAATCAACACCTACGATTTGATCGAAATAGCCGATATTGGCCTGGCATACACCACCACCGTCGGACTCGAAACCGCCATGAATGGCCGTCCCGTCATCTCCTGCGGACAAACCCATTATCGCGGGCGCGGCTTCACCCTTGACCCAAATTCGTGGGATGAATACTACGCCACCCTTGAAGAAGTTTTGGCAGGTATTCCTGCCTACCAATTGAAAGAAAATCAAATTGAATTTGCATGGAATTACGCCTTCCGTTTCTTCTTTGAATACCCGCGTCCGTTCCCGTGGCGTTTGATGAATTTCTGGGATGACCTGGAAGTATGGCCTTTGGAAAAAGTGTTGAGCCAAGAAGGTTTGGCGCAATTTAAAGATACCTTCGATTTTTTGGTGAACGAGCCGTTCACGTGGAATTGACATATTATTGCGTGGACGCAGCCCAAAGCAATCTTCAATTAAGTAAATGAGACATTCCCATCGAGGAAGTTTTCCTGACCAAGCGGGAGATGCTTTGTTGAGAAATGCACCCTCCTCGTATCGACATAAACATATAGAGATAATATGACAGACACGAAACAAAAAGTACGCGAATTTTATGATGAGATCGGCTGGCAGCAGGAGGATGACGGGCTGTATCAAAACGCCCGCTACGAAGACCTGCGCCTTATTTCCAGCGAATACATTCATAAGACGCGTCTGCGTGTACTAAATGGAATCATCCCAACGGGCAGGTTTATTTTGGACGCAGGCTCCGGTCCCGTACAATATGAGGAATATAAAACCTATTCGCAGGGATACCAAAAGCGTGTTTGTTTGGATATTTCCATTCAAGCCTTACGCGAAGCGCGTGAACGAATCGACGGGCACGGACTGTTTGTTGTAGGCGATCTTGTAAATTTGCCCTTCAAACAGGAATCCTTTGACGGTGCGGTGTCCATGCACGCCATTCATCATCTCGCGCTGACAGAACATCTGCGCGCATACAGCGAAATCCACCGTGTGCTTGCAAACGGGCGAACTGCCGCCATTGTCAACGGCTGGCATGAGCCCTTATTGAGCCGTTTGGCAGAGCCGTTGATCGGTCTCATGCGCAAGCTGTCGGGCCGCTCTGCAAAGAAGAAAAAAGAATGGTTGAACGAGGAAAATCCCGCAGGGACATTCGTCCAAAAGATGACCCCCGGATGGCTCAAGCGCGAGATTGGCTCAAGGATGGAGATCGAGATCAAACCCTGGCGTAGTATGAGTACCCGCATTTTGCGCTGGTTCGTGCGTCCGCCCGGCGGGAGAACATTCCTCAGGTTTGTCTTTTGGCTTGAAGAACTCTTTCCCGAATATTTTGCAGAAAACGGGCAGTATCCGTTGATTGTGATTAAAAAATGAACAGAGCATTCCTAAAGAACAAACCATATCTTGAAGTAATCCTTCTGGTTTTTATCTCTGCGCTTGCATATCTTCCCTATGTGACAAGCCTTACCTACTACTTGGATGATTGGTACTACATTTATGATGGATATGTTGGAGGTGCGAATATTTTTCATCCAATGTTCAGTATCGACCGCCCCGCACGCGGCTATTTTTTTGACCTCTATTTTTCCTTGTTTGGACCGCATCCATTTCCATATCATTTTGGAGCATATCTGTGGCGGGTGTTTGCCGGGGTTGGCGCATTCTGGTTGTTAACTATTCTTTGGCAAAAGAATAGCAGGTTTAATTTTTTTGCCGCGGCGCTGTTCATCCTTTACCCGGGGTATACGTGGTGGGTAAGCGCAGTGGAATACCAGCCTATGATTGCAAGCCTTGCTTTACAAGTATTCTCAGTTGTGTTGACATTGAAAGTAATTCAAACATCAAGATTTTTCGAGAAAGTCATTTACATGACTGGCGCCATTCTTACGGGGTGGGCTTATATTGCATTGGTGGATTATGCAATTGGCATGGAGGCATTTCGCTTTTTTTGTGTTTACCTGTTCGTTTTCCGGAGTGAACAAAGCCTTACAATTTTGAAAAAAATTTCCACCACCATCAGGGTATGGGCCTGGAACGTGGTAATTCCCTTTGGTTTCATTCTTTGGAGGTTGTTTTTTTTCGAGAACCAGCGCAAAGCCACTGATGTAAATCTACAATTGAGCAAATTTATGGAAGCACCTATGGATAGTCTTTGGAAGGGGTTTGAATATTTATTTCAAAGCATTGCAAATGTCGGCTTCAATGCATGGACGAAACAACTTTACCCCAGACTGTCCGAAGCAGGCTTTCAAGTATCTGGTATTGCATTTATTCTGGCGGCGGGAATTGTTGTTTTATTTATCGTTGCAGGAAATAAATTAAATGGCTTAAGCGCCAGCGACGGGCATGAGTCGCGAAGAATGGCCGGGGATGCAATATTTCTCGGGGCTATATCATTACTATTCGGTGTGCTGCCCGTAGTTGCCGCAAATCGTTTTGTAAATCTTAATATTTATTCTCACTATGGCCTGCCTGCCTCTTTGGCATCTGCTATTTTGCTTGTCGGTTTGGTTTATTACTTCCTTCCATGGAGACATGTCCAAACCCTGTTGATAATTATTTTTGTTACAACCGCTGTGTTAACTCATTCTCTTATTGCTGAAAAAACATTAATTTCGGAGAATGCGATAGAGAAATTTTGGTGGCAAGCCAGCTGGCGTATTCCTGGTTTACGCCCGGATACTACACTGGTTACTTTAATTGTTGACAATGATTATGGGTTGGCACAGCCAGCCAATATGATTTACTTCCCGGAGTCGCAAGGTGAAATTCCAATCCGTTATTTTGTATCTGCACTTATGCCGACAAACAGGAACGTTGACTTGATTATGGCTATGTCCCATAAAAAAACAGAGGGATATAGAACTCATAAAGAGATTATTACTTATGGCAATATTTTAATTCTTACCCAGCCAACATCGCTGTCGTGTGTCCGTGTCATTGATGGCACGCGCCATGTTTTGTCTGAAAACGATTCAGAAAACATTAAAAAAATTGCGCCGTATTCCAAGGTTGAAAATATTCGTTTGTCTCTCGATCTTCAGGTTCCTCAGGAGTTTGCATTTGGTCCAGAACCGGAACGCGGATGGTGTTATTATTTTGAGCAAGCCGACCTGGCTGTTCAAAAAATGGATTGGGAAGAAGCAGTCAGATTGGGCAATGAGGCTCTTCAAATTAAATTATATCCCGCCGATCCCGTTGAGTGGTTTCCCTTCCTTCAAGCTTATGCCATGCTTGGGGATGAGGAAAAAGTAATTGCCGTATCCACCGAAATTAATAAGCATGCATTTTTAAGAGAGCAAACATGCCTTGTGTTCAATCAGCCTAATTCAATCCTGACACTAGATACACATACAAAGGTGCTGATTGATGACCTGTTCTGTAATTAGAAAACGAACAACAACTCCGGTTCGAATCTATAGAGGAATTTATGGATAAAAAGAAAAAACCAACCTTTGAGGTCATTCTTCTTCTTGTCATATCTGCTCTTGTTTATCTCCCAAACATCGGAAAACTGACCTATTTCAAGGACGACTGGTATTACATCTATGATGGTATCAGGGCGGGCGCAAAGGTCTTTCATGAGATGTTCCGTATCGATCGTCCTGCGCGCGGCTATTTCTTTGAATTGTATTTTTCCGTATTTGGCCCCAATCCGCTTCCATATCACATCAGCGCATTTCTTTGGCGTGGATTGAGTGCCATCGGTGCGCTATGGGTTTTCAACATTCTTTGGCCCAAGGAAAGAAAATTTGCATTTCTTGGCGCTTTGCTGTTTGCGATTTACCCCGGCTATTTCTGGTGGATCAGCGCAATCGAATATCAGCCCATGATCGCCAGCCTGGCATTGCAGGTGTTTTCAATCGCACTCACGCTGAAAGCGATTCAATCCCGGAATCGAATTGCAAAAATCACATATCTAGCCAGTGCAATTCTTACAGGCTGGGTTTACATCGCTCTCGTGGATTACGCGATTGGAATGGAAGTCTTCCGTTTCCTGTGTGTATATTTGCTGGTCAATCGTGATGGTCGAATCGGTGTTTGGAAGCGATTGTTCATTGCCGTCAAAGCCTGGGCGTGGAGTTCGCTCATTCCGCTTGGATTCTTGTTTTGGCGAATATTCCTTTTCACCAATGTGCGCAAGGCAACCGACATTGGCGGGCAGTTGAGTGTGTTTCTCGGCAATCCCGTTGCCACGACAATCGATTGGTTTTTCCAACTGTATAACAGCCTGTTGAATCTCAGTGTTCTGGCTTGGATCGATCAATTCCCTGCCTTCCTGCAAGGGATGCGTCTGCGCGATATCGCGTTTGGGTTGTTGTTTGCCGGCGTTGCGGTCCTGCTTGTTGTTTTTGCGGAGAGACGAATCAAACCATCAGGGGAATCAAAAGATTGGAACAGCGACCAGGACCAGGTCAGGAAAGAGGCGTTGCTGCTTGGCGGCGTGGGGATGATCTTCGGCGTCCTGCCGGTTATCATGGCGAATCGCTATGTCAATATTACAGGTTTCTCGCACTATGGCCTGCCTGTTTCACTTGCTGCCGCAGTGTTTCTGATTGGGTTTCTTAACACGTTGTCCTTGCGGCGCACTCGGGTTTTTGCCCTCTATGCAGTCATTGCAGCCGCATCTCTTGCACATTATGGGATTTCCATCAATGCGGTAACGGAGGAAGTTGCGCTTCAAAAGTTCTGGTGGCAGGTGAGTTGGCGCATCCCCATGCTTCAACCTGGCACTACATTGGTTATTCAGTATCCGTTGTCTGGCATGGGAGATGATGGTTATGGAGTCATGGAAGCAGCAAATGTCATCTATTTCCCTAAGCCAACTGGTCAAATCCCTGTGCATTACCCTGTTGCTGGGTTGACGCTCAACAGTGAGACGCTGTCGGATATTTTGAATGGTGAACAGTATAAACAGACGCAGTATCGCAGCCATACCATTGACTTTGATTATGGAAATTTGCTTATCATCAGCCAGCCGACTCTGACCTCATGTGTGCATGTGATCGATGGGAATCAGCCATTGATCTCCACATACGACCCGGTGAATGTGACGCTTGCCGCCCCATCCTCGAAGATCAAAAATGTGATTGCAGATGCAAGCCCCGTCCTTCCGCCTGAGTATATTTTTGGGAGGGAGCCTGAACACAGTTGGTGTTATTACTTCCAAAAAGCGGACCTGGCTTCCCAACTGGGCAATTGGGATGACGCAGTTGCTCTTGGCGAGGAAGCCATTCGCTTGGAACTCAGCCCCGAAGATCGCTCGGAATGGCTGCCGTTTTTGAAGGCATATGCGATCACAGGGAATGCAGGACGACTGACGCAAATGGCCAAACGGGTCATTGGCGATAGGCCCCTGCGTCAGCAGGCATGTGATATGCTGACTGATATTCAGGAGCCGTTGACATCTGAAGTCAAACAGGTCATTGATATGGATTATTGTAAAATTATTTCAAAATAAAATGGGATGTTGATAAACTGGCAATAGGAGAACTCATGGACTGGAAAAACCAAATTGTACTTATTACGGGCGGCACCGGCTCGTTCGGCAAGAAATTTACTAAAATTTTGCTTGAAGAGCATCTGCCAAAGAAGGTAATCATCTTTAGTCGCGATGAATTGAAGCAGCATGAAATGCAGGTCGGTGGCTATAACCAGGAAAACCTGCGTTATTTCATCGGCGATGTGCGTGACCGTGAGCGGCTGGTGCGCGCCATGCATGGCGTGGATATCGTCGTCCATGCGGCGGCGTTGAAGCAGGTCCCGGCCTGTGAATACAATCCAATGGAAGCCATCAAGACCAATATCATGGGCACGGCAAATGTGGTCGAAGCTGCGCTCGATGCGGGCGTGAAAAAAGTATTGACGGTCAGCACCGATAAAGCCGTCAGCCCGGCGAATCTTTACGGTGCCACCAAGCTCGCCGCAGAGAAGTTAACCATTCAAAGCAATGCCTATGCCGGGGGTTCGGCAACCAGGTTCTCGTGCGTCCGATACGGGAACGTCGTCGGCTCGCGCGGTTCGGTGGTTCCGCTTTTTTTAAATCAGCGTTCGAACGGAAAGATTACCATCACGGATGACCGCATGACCCGCTTCTGGCTTTCGCTCGATCAGGGTGTCCGTTTTGTAATTACTTGCATAGAGCAAATGGAAGGCGGCGAGGTTTTCATTCCCAAAATTCCCAGCACAAAAGTTGTTGATCTTGCGCGCGCCATAGCCCCCAAAGCTGAAATTAATACCATCGGGATTCGTCCCGGCGAGAAATTACACGAGATGCTGATCTCGGAAGATGAGGCGCGTCATACCATTGAACTAGATACGATGTTCGTTGTGCAGCCTGCCGAAGCGACATGGTTCGGCTATTCATGGCAGGACAAAGGCAAGGCGCTCAAGGAAGGGTTTTACTATTCCAGCGATAACAATACCGAATGGCTTGATATCGAAGGGATCAAAAAATATATCGCGCCGTTTGAAGAATTGTTCGCGCAGGGCAAGCTCGAAGGATAAAAAACCATGGCGCGCATGCTCATTACCGGAGCCAGTGGCCTGCTCGGCATCAATCTTGCACAAGAGACGATGACCGGGCATGAGATCATTGGCGTGGATCGCGGAAAATTAGTGAATGCGCCTTTTAAAATTTTGAAGGCGGATTTATCGAATACTGATGCAGTGGATTCCATTCTTGATTCTGCACGACCGGACTGGCTGATCAACTGTGCGGCTCTTGCGGACCTCGAAACCTGCGAGCACAACCCGGACCTTGCCCGCCGCCTCAATATCGACTTGCCCGCGCAAATGGCAAAGGCTTGCAAAGTGCGGAATATTTCCCTCGTCCATATTTCAACTGACGCGGTCTTCGACGGCGAAAAAGATGGTTTCTACACTGAGGAAGATTCCCCTAATCCGCTTGGTGTGTATTCGCAGACCAAGTTGGAAGGGGAGCAGGCAGTCTTATCTGAAAACCAGAGAGCAATCGTAGCGCGCGTTAATTTCTACGGTTGGAGTTTAAGCGGCAGGCGCAGCCTGGCAGAATTTTTCCTTAACAATCTTACCCATGATAAAAGCATGAACGGTTTTACCGATGTACTCTTTTGTCCAATGCTGGTAAACGATACGGCTCGTATTTTGATAAAAATGCTGCAGCGCGGCTTGAGCGGTTTGTATCATCTCGTGGGGCCGCAAGCCATGAGCAAGTATCAATTTGGCGTGGAGATCGCCCGCAAGTTCAGGCTGCGCGAAAGCGAAATTTCGCCGAAATCCATTCTTGCCTCCAGCCTGACCGCCCGCCGTTCCCGCAATTTATGGCTTTCCACCCACAAGGTAACCACAGACTTGGGTGAGGCTCTGCCCGAGTTTTCCACAGGTTTAGACGAGTTTTATATACAATTTCAGCAAGGTTATCCACAGAAAATACGTAGTTATGCACAATAGGGGCGGGGTTTATCCCAGCCAGAAGCCCGCCCACTCTCAAGTTATCCACAATTTTGCCCAGGTTATCCACAGGTTTTACCCGTCTTTTTCCACAAATTTGGAGGAGCTATGGAAATCAAATTCGGAAAACACATAATTGGATTAAATCATCCAACTTATTTCATTGCGGATATCGCTGCCAACCATGACGGCGATATGGAACGCGCCAGGAAATTGATCCACCTGGCAAAAGAAGCGGGCGCGGACGCGGCCAAGTTCCAGAATTTCGATGCGCCGAAGATCGTCTCCGATTACGGTTTCAAAGCCATGCATGGCGGTCAGGTTTCACATCAGGCTACGTGGAAGAAATCCGTATTTGAAGTTTACAAAGGGGCGTCCATTCCGTTTGAGTGGTCCATGACCCTGGTTGAGGAATGCAATGAAGCGGGCATAGACTATTTTTCCTCGCCCTATGATTTTGAGGCGATAGATTTCCTCGACCAATATGTGGAAGTTTACAAGGCTGGCTCCGGCGAGATCGACTGGATCGAAGCCCTGGAGCGCATGGCAGGCAAGGGAAAGCCGTTTTTCGTTGCGACGGGCGCTTCCACAATTGGCGAAGTGCAGAAGGCGGTTCATGCGATTTTGAAGATTAATAAACAACTGGTATTAATGCAATGCAATACCAATTACACGGCCAGCCCGTATAATTACGACCATCTCCATGTGAATGTTTTGAAAACTTATGCAACCATGTTTCCCGATGTGATCCTGGGTTTATCAGACCATACTCATTCGGTTGCGCCTGTCCTTGGCGCGGTGACTTTGGGTGCGCGCGTGATCGAACGCCATTTTACAGACAGCAACGACCGCGAAGGCCCCGACCATAAATTTGCGATGAACCCTGAGAATTGGGCAAAAATGGTGGAAGAGACGCGTTTGCTTGAGCGTTCGCTCGGAAGCCCCGATAAGTTCATTGCAGAGAATGAACAGGAGACTCAAATTGTGCAACGACGCTGCCTGCGTGCAGCGCGTGAAATCAAAGCGGGCGAGGTTCTCACTCGTGACATGATCGCTGTGCTGCGTCCTGCCACACCGGGCGCGATTAAACCTGATCAAATTGAAAATATCCTCGGCACAAAAGCGCTGACGGATATGCCGCTTGGCAAGGAATTACGCTGGACGGATCTGGGCGCGTAGAAAATCATATGTCATTGCAAGGATAATTCTCTTTTACCCGAAGCAATCCCTTATAGTATTGGAGATTGTTTCGTCGCAAAGAACATAAGTGCTCCTCGCAATGACATAACTTTGAATTTATGAAAATTCTTTACTTTTCCCTCGGTTACTCCACACACGATCACCGTTTTCTCAAGGCCATCTCGGGCGGCGGGCATGAGGTGTTCTTTGTGCAGTTGGAAGGGAATGCGCGGCAGGTGGAGGATCGCCCTGTGCCGCAGAATGTCCAGCAGGTGATATGGAAGGGCGGGCGTGAGTCATTTCGCTGGAGGAATTTGCCGAAGTTGACTTTGGATTTTCGGCGTTTGACTCGCGAGATCAGGCCTGATTTGATTCACGCTGGCCCGATTCAAACCTGCGCATTCATCGCGATATTAAGCGGCTTTCGCCCTGTGCTCACCATGTCGTGGGGCTTTGACTTGATGGAGGATGTCCATCGTAATAAATGGTGGGAGTTTGCGACTCGTTACACCTTAAAACGTTCCACCTTTTTCACCAGCGATGCCCTTGTCACACGTGAGAAGGCTGTTTCTTATGGCATGAACCCCGAAAGGACGATTGTCTTTCCATGGGGCGTCGACTTGGAACATTTTAAACCAGCCACGTTAAAACATGGAAACGTTGACACATTTACCATATTCTGTAACCGTTCCTGGGAAACCCGTTACGGCGTGGATGTGCTTGCGCGTGCATTTGTCAAAGTGGCGCAGCAAAACGAAAACGTGGATTTGATATTACTTGGCAGTGGTTCGCAGGGAAGTCATATCCGCAGGCTATTGCAAAGCGGCGGTGTTTTGGATAGAGTCACTTTCGGCGGGCAGATCTCACAAAAGGATTTGCCGCGCTGGTATCACATGGCAGATCTCTATATTTCACCCTCGCACGTGGACGGCTCATCCGTCTCGCTGATGGAGGCGCTGGCTTGTGGTTTGCCTTGTCTGGTTTCGGACATTCCTGCGAACAAGGAATGGGTCATGGAAAATGAAAACGGCTGGCTGTTTCGCGATGGCGATTCAAGTCATCTCGCGGAAAAGATTCTCGCTACAATGGGACAGCGTGAAAAACTGCCGGAGATCGGCGAAGCAGGCCGCAGGTTCGCAGAGAAGCGCGCGGATTGGAAAATGAATGCCGAAGCCTTGATGAAGGTCTATCGAAATTTAAAAAAGTGACAGTCACCTTAAAGGTGATAGTCACTTGGAGTGATAATATGCTCAGTAGAAATGAATTGTTGGATGGTTTTGGAAAACTTAATCTTATGCAAGGCGAGACGATCATTGTGCATACGTCGTACAAATCGCTGGGCGGTGTGAAGGGCGGCGCGGATACGGTGATCGATGTCATGCGCGAATTGGTTGGAAAGGACGGCACGGTCATGTTCCCGGCTTTCAATTTTCAATCGTGGACGGAGATGCATTATTTCGATGTGCTGGAGACACCCTCGAAGATGGGGGCGATTACCGAGACTGCCCGTCTCCGACCTGACGCCAAGCGCACCCCGCATCCGATCTACAGTTTCTCCGTTTGGGGGGCGCGGGCTGGGGAGTTTTCCCACACGGAAGATGTGGAAGCCTACGGACCCAACTCTGCGTTTGCGTTGTTCCATAAAATAAATGGGACCATCGTGAGCATAGGCCTTGATTTCAACAGTACATTTTCGATGCATCATTATATTGAATACAATGTAGGCTGTGATTACCGCCGCATTAAGGAGTTTTCTGGCATCTATGTCGGGTATGATCGCGTGCCGCGCATTAAAATGTATTCCATGTTTGTACGTAAGGATGACCGCGTGAAAACTTATATCAACCCCGGCATGGATGAGTTATTGGCGGCGGGCGTGATCAAGGAGATTCGAGTGGGCGCGGCGAAGATCCACTTTGCCACGGCAAATGATTTTTACGATAATATGTCTGTGATTGTGCGTGAGCATCCCGAGAAATTGCATTATATTGAAGAACCGAAATACAGAAAGTTCTAGTTGTGGTTTTGATATGCTTCACCATTCAACCAACGATGATAAATAAATGAAACCTCACACATCTCTAAAGCCCATACTTGCAGAGTTCTTTCCTCTTCACCGAACATTGGTCTCCGATGACCATGATAAGACGCTGGAGATCGTCGGCTCGTACATGCCCGACTCATCGAACTATACCATCGAGACCTACGCGCCGCTGACTCCCGTCTGGACGTGGAAAGTGCCTGAGCGATATGTAGTCCATGAAGCGTATCTCGAAACAGAAGACGGCGAACGGATCGTGGACTTCAAGGACAATCCGCTGCACATTGTTTCGTATTCGCTGCCCGTTGATAAAACGCTTTCGTTTGACGAACTCCAGCCGCATTTATTTTTCAATGAGAAACGTCCGCATACCGTTCCGTGGGTTTTCAAATACTACGAACGCGATTGGGGATTCTGCCTGCCGAAAAACACCTTCGACAAACTTCCGCACGATAAGAAATATCATGCGGTCATCAAATCCGAATTCATCACCGATCCTGCACAGGGATTCAAAATCGCGACTGCGGTCCTTCACCCCGAGGGCGGAGCAAATCCCGAGGCAGGCGAGTTCATTGTGCAGGCGCATACCTGTCATCCCATGCAAGCCAATGACGATGGCGCGGGCGTAGTCACCACCATTGAATTGGCGCGGCGACTCGCGGAGAATCCGCTGCCCGCCGGCTCGATGAGCGTCCGCTTTTGGTTTGGACCCGAGACCATCGGCACCATTGCCTGGCTTGCACACAACGAGTCGCTCATCCCGAACCTGCGCGGCGGAATCTTCATGGAGATGACGGGCAATCAAAACCAAATCGCATGGCATCACACAAGACAACACACTCACCTGCTGGATCGCATTACGAATTACGTCTTACGCGATACGCCTCACGATGAACGCGATTTCGCCGCTGCGCCCGCCAACGACGAACGCGTCATCAACGGACCCGGCGTCAACGTGCCGTGCATTTCCATCAATCGTTTTCCATACGACGAATATCACACCACCGACGACAATCTCGACATCATCCACGAAGACATGCTCCTCGGCGCGGCGGGTACTGCCGAAGAGATCATCCGCATCTATGCCAGCAACTACATTCCCAGGCGCACTTTTCGGGGTCCCGTTTTTCTCAGCGGCAACGGCCTGTGGGTGGATTGGCGCGAGAACTGGGCGCTCAACCGCGCCATCGAAAAGATCATGATGCGCTTCGAAGGCGAGCACACTGTCTTTGATATCGCCGATCAAGTTGGACTCGATTATTGGATGGTGCGTGATTATGTCGAAAAATTCCGCGCGAAGGGATTTGTCACTCCCTTGCCAATCCCTTCCGAGGCGCAAACGGCGTAGAATAGAAGTGTAAGCCTCACCCAAAGGAGAAAATTATGGTAATCACCCTCATCTTCGCGTTGGTTCTGGCTATCTTAGCCGCGATCTTTGCCCTGCAAAATCTCACCCTGATCACTGCCAACTTTTTTGGCTATGAAGTGGAAAGTTCGCTGGCCCTGTTCGTGTTGATCGGTCTTGGCGTCGGCCTCCTCATCGGCATTCTGGTCATGACACCCGGCCGCATCAAAAGCAGTCTCGCCAACTCACGTCATCGCAAGAATATTGTTGAACTGGAATCCAGCCTCGAACAGCACAAAGTCAAAGCCGTTGCCGTGGAAAAGAAGGAACCGCCCGCGCCCGAAGAGACTCCCAAATCCAATTCATGAAACCGCGCGTCGTCGCCATTATCCAGGGACGGATGAGTTCCTCGCGCCTGCCTGGGAAGATCCTCGCAGACATCGCAGGTCAGCCCATGTTGACTCGCGTCTTCACGCGCGCCTCGCGAGCGCAGACTCTGCGCGAAGTCATCTTTGCCACGACGACAGACGCATCAGATGACCCCGTAGCGGAGTACTGCGACTTTAGCGGCATCCCCTGCACACGCGGCAGTCAATTTGACGTATTGGATCGTTACTATCAAGCCGCGAAACAAACCAAAGCGGATGTGGTTGTCCGCATTACTGCTGATTGTCCCGTGATTGATCCTGAATTAATCGATAACGTGGTGAATACCTTGCTCGAGGATGAATATGATTTTGTTTGCAACCGCCTTCCACCTCCATGGAGTCGAACCTATCCCATTGGCCTGGATGTCGAAGCCTGCACCTTCAAGGTTTTAGGGCAGGCATGGAAGGAAGCCAAAGAACCGCAGCATCGCGAGCACGCCATGCCTTATTTCTACGAAGGTGTCCAGCTGTCAAATATCAACCGTCAATTGCAAACTGGTGTTTCCCCGCGCGGATTCAACGTCGCCCTGCTCCATCACACCGCCGACTTTGGCGACTATCGCTGGACAGTGGATACCCCCGAAGATCTTGAATTTATGCGCCAGGTTTACAGCCGCTTTGATGGCCGTGATGACTTTTCATGGAAGGATGTGCTTGATTTGGTCCACGACGAACCCAGGTTGATGGAAATCAACGCGGGTGTGCAGCATAAAACGCTTAAAGATATTGATAAGAGAGCATTGAAGAAAAAATAGAAAAATGTCGTTCTGAGGGAGCGTTTATTGCGACCGAAGAGTCTCTTTTACAGAAATAGAAACCCTTCACCACTCTCAGGCTGACATTAACAAATCTTATGCCATTAATTACTTTATTCTCTGCCCCCAAACCCTTCATCAATCCGCACATTGCGATGATTCAACGCAATGCGATCAAATCATGGACTCTGCTTCCTGATGTCGAAGTCATCCTGCTCGGCGAAGAGACAGGTCTCGTCGAAGCGGCGCGCGAACTTGGTGTGAAGCATATTCCCAATGTTGTACGCAATGAATCTGGCACGCCGCTGATCTCGTCCATGTTTCAACTCGCAAGAGAAAACAGCACCAGTGACTTGCTCTGCATCATCAATGCGGATATGATCCTCATGCCCGAATTTGTCGAAGCGGCCAAACAAGCGATGAGGTTGAAAGATAAATTTGTTTTGCTGAGTCAACGATGGGATTTGGATATATCGGCTCCGCTCGATTTCGCTGCAGGGTGGCAGCGTCAGCTTGAAGAAACTGTCAGAATGCAAGACCAACTCCACCGTCCCACAGGAAGCGATTTTTTCCTCTTCCCAAAATCCTGCTATACCGACATCCCCAATTTCGCCATTGGCCGCGCAGGCTGGGATAACTGGATGATATACAAAGCCCACAAGGAAGGTTGGGCTGTAATTGACTGCACGCCGTCCATCATGATCGTGCATCAGAACCATGATTACAGCCATCTGTCCGAAAGTAAACCGCATTACGAGCACCCCGAAACGAATGAGAATATCCGCCTTGCAGGTGGAGAAGCGGTAGTCCGTTATACAATTTTAGATGTGACTCACCAATTAACGAATGGTAAACTTGCGCGCCCGAAGATGACATCCCTGCGGTTTATGCGCGGCGTGGAATTATTTCTACGTGCTGTCTTTTTCTTTTTACCTGGGAACATGATTGAGAATATCGCCCGTCCGAAGAGATGGAAGAAGCGAATAAAGAAGATATTCGGGAATCGATAATCGGGAATCGTTTACAACTCCTGAATAACGAATCCCGATTCCCAAACTTGATACCTGAAACCTGGAACTTGATACCGATATGCGTAAAGGTCAAAACCCCGCCAAGTTCGTCAAAGACGTAGCCCGCCCTGCGCGGATCACGGTTGCGTTGCTCAATTACATCCCCTTCCTGAGCGGATTTTATGCTGAGACCCTCGACGTTTTGAAAGTCTCGCTCGCATCCATGCGCAGGGAGGCGGGCTTGCCGTTCGATTTGATGGTCTTCGATAATGGCTCGTGCGCCGAAGTATGTGACTTCCTCGTGAAAGAAAAGGAAGATGGGCGAATCCAATATTTGATTTTCTCAGAGAAAAACATGGGCAAGGGCGGCGCATGGAATGTGATGCTGGCGGGCGCGCCCGGTGAGATCATTGCATACACCGATGCCGATGTCTTATTTTCTCCGAACTGGCTCCCCCGTTCTGTGGAAATTCTCGAAACCTTTCCAAATGTCGGCATGGTGACCGCGCGTCCCTTCCGCACACCGCCTGAATTTTACGAGTCCACGTTAAGGTGGGCGCGTGACAACGCCAAACTCGAAGAAGGACAATTCATCCCGTGGGAAACCTTCCTTGAATTCAATCTCTCGCTCGGACAAACCGAAGAAGAGAATCGCAAAGTGTATGCCGAGACGAAAGACTGGCGAATCCAATACAAAGGCGTGACCGCGCTGGCGGGCGCGTCACACTGGCAGTTCACAGCGTACAAATCCACGCTCCAGGGATTCCTGCCCTTTGACATGGACAAACCCATGGGGCAGGTCCGCCAATTGGACAAACGCATGAACGATGCGGGTTTGTTGCGGCTGATGGTCTCAGACCCGCTGGCGATGAATATGTCCAATACGCTGGGGTATTTGCGTGGTGAATTGGGGAGCGATACAGGGAAGGGACGCGTTTCGCTTGGGAAGCGCGCGCTGGAGTTTGGGCCAATCAAAAAGATTTTGCTGTCGCTGTATAACAAGATTTTCAATTGGTATTATTCGTAACAAAAGTAAGTAATCCGCTGGGCGGCCAGGTCCGGGGCCTCGATACGGCAGACGAACACAACCGACCCTACTCGCCGCCAGATGTGCGGGTTCCCAAGCGCGATAATGGATGCATAAAAACAGAACAAAAATTCTGTTATACTCGCCATACCTCACGGGAGTTTATGAATATGGCAAAAACCCACACACGATTTGTCTGTCAGGAATGCGGGCGCGCAGCCGCCTCTTATATGGGCAAGTGCCCGCAGTGCGGATCGTTCAACAGCATGGTGGAGGAAGTTGTCCACGAGGAGCCGCTTGCGAAGGGAGCGGGGAATGTGCGGGGATTGACCGGCCGCTCGCAACCGCGTCCCATTTCCGAGGTCGGGGGAGAAACGGAAGATCGAGTCCATCTGCCGATCGGCGAGTTTGCGCGAGTCCTCGGCGGCGGCATCGTGCTTGGCTCCATCGTTCTCATTGGCGGCGACCCTGGCATTGGCAAATCCACGTTGATGCTCCAAATGGCGATGGAGATGGCAAAGGGCCAGCGCGTTTTGTATGTTTCCGGTGAGGAATCGGAACGACAGATCAAGATGCGTGCGGTGCGTTTGTTGAATGGCAGGAGCGAATTACCCGCGAATCTTTTGCTGGTGACTGAGACGAATCTCGAAGTGATCCTGAACCACGTCCGCGAATCAAAACCCGACCTGTTGATTGTCGACTCGATCCAAACCGTTTATTTGTCCGATTTTGATTCCTCGGCGGGATCGGTCTCGCAGGTACGCGAGTGCGCTTCTCAATTGCGTGAGTTGGCGAAGTCCTCGGGTATTTCCGTGTTCATGATCGGGCATGTGACCAAGGATGGCGCGATTGCGGGTCCCCGTGTGCTCGAGCATATCGTGGATACGGTTTTATATTTGGAAGGGGATCGTTTTCAGGCGTATCGTTTATTGCGCTCGGTGAAGAATCGTTTCGGTGCGACGGCTGAAGTGGGCGTATTTGAAATGCGCGAGGGCGGACTGGTGGAGGTGACGAATCCATCCGAGGCATTCCTGGCGGAGAGATTGATCAATGCGGCCGGCTCTGCCATTGCAGTGACCATGGAAGGGACGCGTCCCATCCTGGTTGAAATCCAGGGTCTGACATCCCCGACCCAATTTGGCAATGCGCGCCGGACTCCCAACGGCGTGGACTTCAACCGTTTGTTGTTGATTACAGCAGTACTCACCCGCCGGGTGGGATTGAAACTTGCGGAACATGATGTCTTTGTAAATGTGGTCGGCGGCATTCAAATTGACGAACCCGCCACAGATCTGGCCATTGCCGCGGCGATTGCCTCTTCATGGAAGGATGTCCCCCTGCGCGCCGAAGCGGTGTTGATCGGTGAGATCGGCTTGGCGGGAGAGCTGCGCATGCCCGGACAAATGGTGGCGCGCTTGCGGGAAGCGCAAAAGCTGGGTTTCAAAATTGCGATCGTCCCCAAAGCAATCCGTAAGGGCGAGGGATATCCCAAAGGAATTGAGATCATCGAAGTCCGCTCACTGGATCAGGCTTTGGATGCGGCGTTGAAGAAGGGTAAATAGTAATTAGGACTTGTCTTAAAAACGTCATGTAACTCTGAGAACACAATTGTTGCGACCGAAGAGTCCCTTATTTTAGGCGGAAGAGACCCTTCGCTACGCTCAGGGTGACACTGCGTAAATTGAGTTAAAAAATTCAAACACAATAAATCTAATAATCCCTACAACCGAATCCACTTTCCTCCGTATACCTCCTCAGGCACAAAACCTGATGGAGGTATTTTCATGTTACGTAAACTAATAATAGTTATCGCGGTACTCGCGTTAGCCACACTGGCTTGTGGATTCAATATTAACCTGCCCAAAAGAGCACAGCCAATCCCCGAAGTTGTGGAAGATATCAACCTGCCATACCCCAAAGCGGACAGTGTAAATTTGAAGTTTTCATTTGGCGCGGGTGAGATGAAACTGTCGCCCGGGGCAAGTCAACTCCTGGATGGGACGGCAACCTACAATTATGCAGAATTCAAGCCGAAAACCGTGACGGATGGCGGCGATATTCAGGTCAAAATGGGGGATATGAGTGTTGCCACCCTTCCCATCTTTGATAATCTCAAGAACAAATGGGATTTCAAACTTGGCGCTCAGCCTATGAACTTGAGCATCGAAGCGGGAGCGTATGACGGAACCTTTGAGTTCGGCGGACTCGCACTCACCAACCTGAACATTAAAGATGGCGCGGCGGATGTGAAACTTGCATTCTCCGCACCCAATCCAGCTGAGCTGTCTGTTTTCAGTTATTCAACCGGTGCGTCTGATGTAAAAATGGAAGGTCTCGCCAATGCAAATTTCAGCCTCTTTGATTTTTCGTCCGGTGCAGGTGATTACACCCTTGATTTTTCAGGCACATTGCAAAGAGATGCCTCGATTAAAATTGGAACCGGTTTAAGCAATCTGATCATCATCGTGCCCGAGGGCGTGAATGCGGTGATCAGGGTGGAGAGCGGCATATCGAATATCAACGCAGGCCCGGGCTGGAGTCAAAGCGGGAGAGTCTATAAACAGGAAGGCGAAGGTCCAACACTTACCTTTGTCGTTGAAATGGGTGCGGGAAACTTAACCCTTACTAGATAACAGAAGGCCGTAACACGACCCCATGCCAACAAATAGCATGGGGTCGTGTTTTTAATGGCGTCCCCAACCTGTTATACGAGAGAATGTCCTCTCATAATTCAGAGTAAAAGGTCATAATTCAACCGTGACCTCTATCACTTGCTTTGAAATTGATTTCACAATAAAATCGTGATTGTTGGTAAGTTTTACCTACTTAAAGTGAGGTACGTATGCAGATCACCCGTCAGGCAGATTATGCCGTTCGCGCTGTCCTTTATCTCGCCCGCAACGGCGATCAGCGCACAGCAACGAGTATGATTGCGGAGGAACAACGCATTCCGCCATCCTTCCTCGCCAAGATCGTTTCGCAATTATCCATTGCAGGGCTTTTGCATACTTCACGCGGAGCGCGCGGCGGCGTTACTCTTGCGCGTACTCCAAAAGAGATTACGCTATTGGAAGTGATCGAAGCCATAGATGGCCCCATTCAACTCAATGAATGTGTCGGCGAATCAAGCTCATGCTCCTTTGATGATGACTGTCCTTTACGCCCTGTCTGGTGTGACGCGCAGGAGGATCTGGTCAGGAAGCTGAAAGGCACGAACTTTTCCGATATGGTCATAAAGAAACAAATTTCCGTATAAAATACTTAAACTCAATAAAGCCTCTCGGCTATAATAGCCGGGAGGCTTTTTCATTTCATAAAGAAGGATGGAAACCATGAATACCCGACGTGCATTGTTTGCCGCACTGTTCCTTTTGACAACTGCCCTGGCATGTGTTGTGCCGGGGATACAAACCGCTTCCAATCCCACGCCGACAGCTGATGCCCGGCTGGATATCATGGTCGCTGAGACAGTCAGCTCCGCGCTGGAATTAACCGCTCTCGCAGTGCCCACTGTCACGCCTACGCTCCTGCCCACCCTGCCGCCCCCAACCGTGACGCCCATGCCGCAGCCCGTCTTATCGGGCAGTACCCTCGTTAAACAGGATAATGGCTCTACCCTTTTTGTGGATGAAAATGCCGGATATGAGATCACTGTTCCCGCAAATTGGCTGGCGGTTCGTATCAATGAAAAGGAATATTACGAGGCCTGGCTTCTTCCGCAAGCTTCAGGCCCTCATATTCAATCGTCACTGATGAGCATTCAAGACCAGGATCCAACTACATTCCGCTTGCTGGCTTTGGATGTTCAGGAGGGTCATATCAAAAATGAGATCGTCACCAATATGACCTTTATCTGGGATCAGGGGACCGCCATTTCATTTGCTACTGAGGATGATTTAACCGCCTTCGCCGATAATTTACCCTCCATCATGGAGGGGTTGACCGTCTCTTCCGTGGAAATCGTCATTCCTCCAAGCGGCGTGCCTTATGGCGTCATCAAATCAGAAGTGGGAGGCTTTAATGCCTCCGGCGCACAAGTTACCCTGTACCAAAAAATGGCGCTCTTCAACCTCAAGACTGGCACGCTGGTAATCACATTCACAACAGAGAATGGTTTTACCGAAACCACCCTGCCCGAATTTGATGGAATGCTCGCAACCATTGCAATCGATAATGAATAAGATACTCAAAAGGAAGTGTAAATCATGTCCGCCTCTCGCGTAATCCGTGCCCCGCGCGGCACACAACTGACCTGCAAGAACTGGCTCAGCGAAGCCGCCTATCGTATGATCCAAAATAACCTTGATCCTGAAGTCGCCGAAAAACCGGAAGACCTGGTCGTCTACGGTGGACGCGGCAAGGCCGCCCGCAACTGGGAATCCTTCGATGCGATTCTCGAAGCGCTCAAGAATCTCGAGGAGGATGAAACTCTGCTCGTGCAATCTGGAAAACCAGTCGTGGTTTTCAAAAGTCACAAGGATGCCCCGAAAGTATTAATCGCAAACTCGAATATTGTTCCACATTGGGCAACCTGGGAGAAATTCGATGAGCTCGATAAAAAGGGACTCATCATGTACGGACAGATGACCGCCGGCTCGTGGATCTATATCGGCACACAGGGCATCTTGCAAGGGACATACGAAACCTTCGGCGCACTCGCCAAACTCAAAGGTTGGGGCTCACTTAAGGGAAAATTTGTGCTCACCGCAGGCCTGGGCGGGATGGGCGGTGCCCAGCCTCTGTCCATCACCATGAACGAAGGCGTGGGCTTGATCGTCGAAGTCGATCCTGAACACGCCGAACGCCGCCGCGCCATCGGCTATGTGGATATGGTTGTGGATAACCTCGAGGAAGCCATGACCCTTGTGGAAGAATCTGTTAAAAATAAAGCTCCGCGCTCCATCGGTCTGATCGGCAATGCAGCAGATGTGTATTCCGAGCTTGCCGCACGCGGCGTGATTCCTGACGTGGTTACCGACCAGACCTCCGCGCATGAAGCCTTGTTCTATGTGCCGTCTGGTTTGTCGGTCATTGCCGCAAATCAATTGCGAGCCTCTGATCCCGAAAAATATAAAAAAATGGCCATGGATTCCATGTCTACGCATGTGAAAGCCATGCTCGCATTTCAACGCGCGGGCGCGGAAGTTTTTGATTACGGCAATAATTTGCGTCAGCAGGCATTCAACAATGGCGTGAGCGAAGCCTTTGAATTCCCCGGTTTTGTACCTGCTTATATTCGTCCGCTGTTTTGCGAGGGCAAGGGACCGTTCCGCTGGGTGGCGCTTTCCGGTGACAAGGAGGATATTTACACCACCGACAAAGCCATCATGGAACTCTTCCCTGAAGACGCACATTTGCATCGCTGGCTGAAAATGGCGCGCGAGAAGGTTCCATTTCAAGGTCTGCCCTCGCGCATCTGCTGGCTCGGGTATGGGGAACGTGCCAAAGCGGGCTTGATGTTCAATGAGCTGGTTGCGAGTGGAAAAGTGAAAGCGCCCATCGTCATCGGACGCGATCATCTTGATTCGGGTTCTGTCGCTTCGCCGAATCGGGAAACCGAGGCCATGAAAGACGGCTCCGATGCGATCTCTGATTGGGCCATTCTAAACGCGCTGATCAATGCAGTTGGCGGCGCAACCTGGGTCTCGTTCCATCATGGCGGCGGCGTGGGCATGGGTTATAGTCAGCATGCGGGGCAGGTCATTGTTGCGGATGGCACACCCGAAGCGGCTCGCAGATTGGAAAGAGTCCTGACAACAGATCCAGGCATGGGCGTGGTTCGACACGCCGATGCGGGGTATGAAATCGCCATTGAGGCGGCAAAACGTCACGGGTTAAAAATGCCGATGTTGGAGAAATAATCCTGAAACGCTCCCTTGTTTTATCGGTGGTTTTATTTTTAACGGCATGTATGCCAAACCCCAATCTGTGGGGGAGTTCGCTCGCGCCTGCGCTTGTCGTAACTTCCACTTACCTTCCAACCGAAACCGCCACTGCCACATTGACCCCGCCGCCAACGGCGACTCTCCTTCCAACCGATACTTCCACCCCAATTGCAATATTTACCTCAACGCCATCCGAGCCAGATATTGAGCGGGTTTTGATCATTAGCTATGACGGCATGCGGCCCGATGCAATAGGGGCAGCGCCGATGCCCAATTTACTCAAACTGGCCGGGAATGGCGCCTACTCGTTCACATCTGCGGTCACCATTGACTATCCCGCCACCTCGCCCAGCCATGCCTCCATGCTTTCAGGATTGTGCATGGACAAACATGGCGTGATCTACGACAAATATTTTGCCTACATGGGATATTCCAAAGGCGTGGATATATTCGACCTGGCGCACGCAGCAGGTTTGAGAACCGTGATGATCGTCAGCAAGGATAAACTTCGGCAAATGGCTGAGCCTGAAACAACCGATGTTTTTGAGGTCCGTTATGGCGAGTCTGCCGTTGCAAAGGAGGCGGTTGCGCAAATTACGGATGGATTTGGGTTGATGTTCGTTCACTTTGCCGGCCCCGATCTTCGCGGACATAAATATGGCTGGATGTCCGGCGAATATATGAAGGTCCTGCGCGAAGGCGATGCTGCACTGGGTAAAATCCTGATCGCGCTTGAGGAAAACCACCTGCTGGACACCACATTGATTATTGTGACTGCCGATCATGGCGGTCATGACAAGAATCATATCGGGCTTGTCATCGAAGATTATCGTATCCCCTGGATCGCATACGGGCCGGGCGTCGTTCCCGCTGAATTAACCCTGCTCATTTCCACCACGGATACCGCTGCCACGGCGGCTTATGCATTGAAGCTGCCCCTTCAGGATGATTGGGACGGTATCCCGGTCTACGCAGCCTTTGGACTGCCCATGCAAACCACTCATGCAAAAAATCCCTGCAAATAATTGGAGAATGACCCTGAAAATGATGCGACGCATTTGGATTTTGACCCTCTTTTTAACTTTACTGCCAGGTTGCGGTGCGTTCGCTTCTGTTCCTCCGCCGGTCCTCCTCCCTCCCATCACAGAGACTCTCACCCCAGGCAATACCCCGGCGCCTTCCCCGACAGAGGAGCCACTGCCGACCTTCACGCTTACGCCCCTGCCCAGCGCGGAACGTGTCTTGATCGTCAGCTTTGACGGTTTGCGTCCCGATGCCGTTAATGCTGCCAACATGGTCAATGTACTGGGTTTGATGCAGAACGGCGCGTTCACCTTGAGCGCACAGACCATCATGCCGAGCCTGACTTTGCCTGCGCATGCTTCGATGCTGGTGGGCACCTGTCCTGCCAAGCATGTCGTCCGCTGGAATGAATATGTGCCACAAAATGGATTTGCACTGGGCACCGATATTTTTGATCTAGCGCAGGCGGCAGGCATGCGAACGGTCATGGTGGTTGGCAAGGAAAAACTGCGTCAGGTCACCGAGCCGGCCAGCACGGATTTTTTTGAATTCGTGGATAAGACGGATAAGATCAAGGATACAACCACCGTAGAGCGGCTTGCCATCAGCCAGATACAGTTGGGATTTGATCTCATGTTCGTGCATTTCCCGGACGGCGACCTGGCAGGGCACGAGTATGGCTGGATGTCCAGCCAGCAATTGCAGGCTTATGCCAGGGATGACGTATTATTTGGCATGCTCCTGCAAGCCTTATATATTAATGGCATGTCCGATAGCACCATGATTATTGTCACCTCTGATCATGGCGGGCACGATACAACGCACGGCACAGACCTGCCTGAAGATATGACCATCCCATGGATCATCAGTGGTCCCGGCATTGTCTCAGGCGAATTATCCACGCAGGTTAATATAATGGATACCGCTGCCACCGCCGCCTTTGTGCTCGGCCTGCCTCTTCCGCCTGAATGGGATGGCGCGCCGGTCTTTGAAGCCTTTGGTATGCCCGTGGACCTGTACAGGAAATCAGGCTGTTTACATTAAATTTTGACTCTTCAGGATGAGTGGGATAAAACCCTGACTCCCCCAGAATCCGCCCGAGAGTTTTAAGGTACTTGAATCTTCTTACACTCCTCTAATATCGTTGCCCTTGACCAAAACTAAATTCAGGCATAAAGTTAAGACCGCTTAACTAAAAAGCAGGCTTAACTATGACAAAACCAGTCCAAATCACCCAAACCCTGCGCGCCTGGATGGATGTATTCATGCATCGTTCCATGCGCGGCTGGACGCATTTCGCCAAAAGCACGGGATTGTCCATGCCGCAATTTAGTATTCTCATGCAGTTACACCACAAAGGCCCGTGCGGTCTTTCGGAGATCAGCGAACGTTTCGACGTGACCGCCGCCGCGGCCAGTCAGTTGGTGGATAAACTCGTGCAGGCAGGTTATCTCGAACGCGAGGAAGATCCGCATGACCGCCGTGCCAAGTTATTGACCTTGAGTGATACGGGTAGAGCATTGATCGATCAAGGCACCGAGGAACGTTATCGCTGGATGGACGATCTCGCTGTCAATATAAACATGGAAGAACGCAGCAGGGTGGTTGAGGCTTTGGAGATTCTGACCAAAGCGGCCCAACAATTGGAAGAAAAAAAATAATCTCTGCAAAGTCACCCCCACTTCAACATAATTCCTCCACATCCGTATGCTATTTTCAGATTGATTATTATTAAGGAGTATTCTCTTGCAAGCAACCATAACTCAACCCAATGCACGTGCCCGCCGTGGACGAGGAGAGCGAACCTCTTTTAAAGGTATTGGCCGTGCCATCAAGTACCTGACACACTATGGCCGCCAGGCCGCTTTACCGTATATCTTCCTTGTGATTGCCACGCTCTCACAACTGGCAGTTCCGCACATGATCCGTAATGTGATCGACGCGGTCACCAGCGGCTTTCTCGCAGACCAGGTTTTGCAGGCGCTGGACAAGATCCCCGCGCAATTTATCAGCACGGCGCTGCCGAAGATCCTCGAAGCCTTGAAGTATGAACCCGCTTTAACGCTGGACCAGCTCAGGGTCACGCTTGAAGCGGATTTAAATAACGCGCCGCAGGCTTTGGTCACAGCCCTGGTTGCCATTGTGGTCTTCGCCCTCCTGCGCGGACTGTTCTCATTCCTGCAGGCCTTTTGGGCGGAGAAGAATTCCCAATCGGTTGCATATGACCTTCGTAACGATCTGTATGCCAAGATACAGGGCTTATCTTTTGCGTATCACGACAAAAATCAGACGGGCCAGTTGATGATCCGCGCGACGGACGATGTGGAGAAGGTGCGTTTGTTTATTGGACAGGGCTTGTTGCAGCTTGTGGGCGCTGTGATTTTATTGAGCGGCACAGTCATCATTCTGTTCTCGTCAAACGTTTCGCTCGCATGGACGGCCATGCCGATCCTGCCAGTTGCGATGGTGTTGTTCGCTGTGTTCGCAAGCATCAGCCAGCCATTGTTTACGAAAGTACAGCAAAAACTTTCAACATTGAATACGGTCCTGCAGGAGAACCTTGCGGGTATCAAAGTGATCAAGGCTTTTACACGCGAGAAGGAACAGCAGGTGAAATTTCGCGCTGCCGCAGATGACACAATGAATCAGTCCATCACGGTTTCACGATTGTTCACGTTTTTATTCCCGCTGGTGTTCCTAATTGCCAACCTCGGACAAGCTGCGATCTTATATGTGGGCGGCAAGCAGATCATCATCGGCACGTTGACGATTGGCGCATGGCAGGAATTTTCGTTGTACCTGATGTACCTGTTTTTTCCCATCATGATGTTTGGCATGATCGTCACGCAAATGGGACAGGCTTCCGCATCCGCTGACCGCATCTTTGAAATTCTCGATGCCAAGAACGATATCGTGGATAAAGCGGACGCATCGAAACTCCCTGCTGTGAAAGGTGATGTGAAATTTGAGAATGTCACCTTCCGTTATGTGGGTGGCGGCGATCCAGTATTGAAAAATGTTACCTTTGAAGCGAAGTCTGGTGAAACCGTTGCCTTGCTCGGTGCGACAGGTTCAGGCAAGACCAGCATCATCAACTTATTGCCGCGCTTCTATGATCCAAGTGAAGGCAGTATCACAATTGACGGTCACGACTTGCGTGATGTCACGCTTGATTCACTTCGCTCACAAATTGGTATCGTGTTGCAGGAGACCACTTTATTTGGCGGAACGATCCGCGAGAACATCGCATTCGGCAAACCCGATGCCACACTTGAAGAAATCCAGGCTGCTGCAAAATCTGCGGCGGCGCATGATTTCATTATGTCCTTCCCTGAAGGGTATGACACACACGTTGGCGAACGCGGCACAACACTCAGCGGTGGACAAAAACAACGCGTGGCAATTGCGCGTGCGCTTTTGCTCGACCCGCGCATACTAATTCTCGATGACTCAACTTCCAGCGTGGATGTGGCCACCGAGTCGCATATTCAGAACGCGCTTGAAACGCTTATGAAAGGCCGTACATCCTTCGTCATCGCGCAGCGTATCAGTACCGTGATGAACGCCGATAAAATCCTGGTGCTTGAAAAAGGCGAGGTTGTGGCACGGGGTAAACACGCTCAATTAATGGAAGAAGAACCGATCTATGCTGAAATTTACAATTCGCAAATACTCGCCCATCAAAGCGATGAAGCAGGGCAGGTGACACTATGATGCACGGCCGCGCTGGTGGTATGCTCAATCAAGAAACCATGAAGCCGCGAAACCTGAGCGAAACGCTCGGTCGCCTCGCCACTTACTTTGGCCGCTTTTGGTACATGATCGTTTTGGCAGTGGCCTTCGTCATTGTCTCCACCTGGACTCAAGTGACCTCTCCTGAATTATTGGGACAAGCCACAGATTGTTTCCTCGTGCCTGCTGGAGGTAGTGCATTTGCCTCTCTTGTTCCTGCACCCTCACCTGCACTTGCGCCAGGTGCAAGTGTCGATCAAACTCAGGGCGAGCCTGCTTCTGACCAAAAAACCACTTCATCCTGTTGGCTTGGGAGGACCGCAGACCCATCTACGTTATCGTATTCGCGCCAGATCATTTACAAAGCCTATCATCTCGGCGGATACACAACACCCGAACTTGCAACGGCTACGAATGACGAGCGCGTCACAGGTATGTTCCGTTTGATATTGATCGTTATTGCATTGTATGTACTTGGTGCAATTCTGACAGGTACAACCTTCTTTACCATGGCGTGGACGGGCCAGCACGTTTTGCGCGTTCTGCGCGTGGAAGTATTCGAGAAGTTACATTCGCTCTCGCTCAGCTACTACGCTGAACACGAAGCAGGCGACCTGATGAGCCGCATTACCAACGACACCTCTGCGATTGAACAGGCATTTTCTTTTGCACTGGTCAACGTATTCAGCGGAATTCTGCTGCTGTTATGGGTTGCCTACAACATGCTGACCTTAAGCATGCCCTTCGCTTTGCTTTCGCTGGCTGTCTCGCCGCTGATGTTCGTCGCCACCGTCTGGTTCTCAGCACAGGCGCGCAAAGCCTTCCGCAAAAGCCGCGAAGAGATCGGCAATGTCAACGCTGAATTACAAGAAACGATTTCCTCGGTACGCGAAGTGCAGGCCTTCAACCGCGCGGATGAAAACATTGTGCAGTTCAAGGAAGTAAATGCTGCCAACCGCGATGCCAATGTGCGCGCCGTGGCTTACACCTCCGCATTGGCGCCAACTCTGGAAGCCTTTTCCTATCTAGGGCTTGCCATCGTCACAGGTGTGGGCGGCTGGTACTTGCTGACAGGTGACACCCTCTTCGGCGCAACGGTCACATTGGGACTGGTCATTACCTTCCTCGCTTATGTACAACGCTTCAACCAGCCCATCCAACAGATCGCTGTACTGTGGACAAATATACAAAACGCGGTTGCGGGTGCGGAACGCATCTTTACCATTCTCGATGAAAAGCCCGCTGTGGTTGACAAGACCGAAGCCAAGGCAATGTCCGAGATCAAAGGCAAAGTTGAGTTCAACGAAGTCAGCCATGAATATGAAGACGGCGTGCCTGTTTTGAAGGAGGTTTCTTTTACCGCTGAGCCTGGGCAAACCATTGCCATTGTCGGCCCAACAGGCGCAGGCAAGACCACCATCATCAACCTGCTTCCGCGTTTCTACGATGTGACGCATGGCTCAGTCAAGATTGACGATGTGGATGTACGTAATGTCACCGCCGACTCGCTTCGTAAACAGATTGGTATCGTATTGCAGGATACCTTCCTGTTCAGCGCCTCCGTTATGGATAACATCCGCTTTGGCCGCCCCGCTGCAACTGATGAAGAGGTTTATGCCGCCGCAAAACTTGCCAACGCTGATTCGTTTATCACTCGGCTGCCAGAAAAATATGAGACAGTTTTGGGTGAACGCGGCTCAGGCTTGAGTCAGGGACAACGTCAGTTGCTCTCGATTGCACGTGCTGCGCTCGCAGACCCGCGCCTGCTCATTTTGGATGAAGCCACATCCAGCGTAGACACACGAACTGAGCGTCTCATCCAAAAAGCGTTTGACGCATTACTCCAGAGCCGCACCTCCTTCGTCATCGCGCATCGTTTATCCACTATCCGCAATGCCGATCAAATCCTTGTTTTGAAAGCAGGTCAGATCATCGAACGCGGAAAACATGACGAACTACTCAATAAAAAAGGTTTCTATTACGAGCTGTATATGAGCCAGTTCAAAAAGCAGGAAGAAGCGGAAGTAGCAGCATAATTAGTCAAAAGCCCTTGTCACAAAAATGGCAAGGGCTTTTTTTAAATATCGTTTGGTAAATCTTTACGGTCCCCACTTCATTTTCATTGCATACGATACCAGGGATACCATGGCCTTTTGCCCGTTTGTGTAATACAACTGCGCTGCGCCGCCCTCATAGATTTCAGGAAGCGCTGGATTGGCGACGATGACAAAGCTGGCATCCGGCGCCCAAATCGCCTCATTCATATTTTCGAATGTCTCCGGGCGCAGGACAGTTCTGCCTGTCACGCCATCCGCTGCGGAGCGGACCAACTGTAAGGGGGGGCGGTCGATAAATTCATCCGCATTGGGAAGGCTGGCATAAAAGAAATACAGCTGACCATCCGGGGCGAGGAAGGGATTATCGGCAACTTCTGCAGGGTTGGTATCATAACTTCCCAAAAGCAGGGTAGTGACATCCCCGGTCGCCGTATTCACGCGCCAGAGCCCGGCGTTGAACATGCCTGAACTTGGATTGGCAGCGTAAAGCGTAGAAGCATCGCTGGTGAGATGATAATCGCCACAGCAAATGATCGCGCCTTCGGCTCCGTTCAAGCGGACAAGCGCTCCGCCATTCGGGTAATAGATCGCGGTGGATGCGCCTTCATAATATCCGAGTGTGATGATAAGTTTGCTTCCATCGGCTGAATAACTTTCGGGCCAATATAATTCGCGTGGGAAAGTTAATCCGTCGCCAAGATCATCAACCTGGTCTTCCAGCACGCGGCTGGACTGTCCGCTTGCGATGGAGTAGAAATTTAATCCTTTGTAAGCAAAGGCTATTGTCTCGCCGGTGGGCGACCAGACTGGGTTGCTGACTGCGCCTTCATTAAAGATCATACTGCGGTTGCTTCCATCGGCTTTGATGGTGAACAATTGATTGTTGGAGACATACGCCACACTTCCATCCATCATTGAAACGTCGTAGTCGTTGACATTGGCAGGTTCAAATGTAAGCTGCGTGACCGCAACTCCATCCTTGTCCAACCGATAGACTTGTGCGAGTCCGGCGCCGTCGTTATTGAGAAAATACAATGGATGCGGGAGCAGGCTTGAGATCCCGTTTGGAGACGGAGGGACTTGTGTCAATGCTTGAAATGTAGCGGCGACAATCGTCTCGATGTTTGCGGGGCTTTCAGGCGGCGTCCCGCCCGGCGGGTTTGCACAGGCGAAGGCGACCATGAACAGGACAAGGTACGCAAAAAGATGTTTCGATCTATTAGACATAAGCACCTCATGAATAAAAAAACAAAAACGTTGTTAAACCAGGAAGGCTCTAACGTCTCTGCGTGATTAGATTGAATAATTATTGAATTCTTGATATGGTGCACGTCCCGCGCGACTCTAAAAAGCTGGCTCAGGCGGGACGCGCCGCGTAAATATGTGGGCGAGTAAATTAAACCTGCTCGAAGTGATGCACAGGAACGACAAAAAGGGTGGCGCGTTTTTGGTCGGTTATTGGGGACAGCGAATTGCGAACAGTTTGTAGGACCGCATCCACGTGCTCTTCTTCCACACCGAGCAGCATGGTCACAACCCCGCTGCGTAAAAAACCGCCAGTGGATGCCACACGCGTTACGCGGAAATTTCCCGCAGTAAGCGCCTGTGTAAGCGTATCGGCGTCGTTATCATCTACAATGACAATGATCATTTTCATGGTGAATTCTCCTTGTGCTCAAGCCGCCGTCCTCGGCGGCGATTTTTTGCGCCGAAGACGGTGCAAAAAGCAGAATTAAATCTGTTCAAATTTTTCAACCGGTAAAGTGAATACGGTTGCGCCGCCGACTGTTACAGGCACTGGGGCAGGCATGGGCATGGGAGAGCCTTCCAATGGAAGAGTCATATATTCAATGCGCTGACGGCATACGCTTTGCAAGGCTTTGAGAGCCTGCTGTTCTTTTTCAGAAGGCAGGCCGATCAATAATGTGGCATTGCGCCTGCCCAAAAAGCCGCCTGCACTTGATAGATAGGTGACGGCTGCGCCAATATCCTGCACTGCCTTGGTGGCCTCATCAAGGTCCTGGTCCTGCACAACAGCTACAAGCAATAAGTGGATTGGGGTTTCCATCTTTACTCTCCTCTTGGGGTGATTGACACTTTGCGCTTTGGATTGGTCTTATTTTGATTGATGTTTCTTCACTTTGATATTATCAGAAGTCTGCGGAGGATTCAACCATGGCGGGTCAAATCACAGCCAACGAAAAAGAAGCGCATATAAAATGCTTGCGATGGTGCAGGTCGCCAGCATGACGGGCAGGCCGCGCTTGATCCATAACGCGGTGGTGATGGGACTGCGCGTTTTTTCAGACAGAGTCACAACGATGATATTAGCGGTTGAACCGATGATCGTCCCATTGCCGCCAAACCCCGCGCCAAAGGCCAGCGCCCACCAAAGCGGACCAATGTCCATGCCTGCTTCACCAAGCCCATGAATGATGGGAATCAACGCAATCGTGATCGGTATATTGTCCACAACAGCAGAAAGGATGGCGACCACCCAGATAAGCCCAACGCCAAACCATATCGGTGAGATGTTGGATGCGTCTCGGACCAAGCCGACAACCGATTCCAATACACCGGCCTTCTCCAACCCTCCAACCATGATGAAGAGAGCGCCAAAGAAGACAAGTACTCTCCATTCCACTTTTATCAGCGTCTCATGAATATCGGGCTGAACCCAGAGCAGGGCAACCGCTGCCGCGCCGAGCGCCACAAATGCCGGTTCGATGCCTAATAAGTGATGCACAAAAAACAGAAGTATCGCTGCGCCTAGTACGATTAATATTTTGCGCGCCTTTTCAGGCTCGTTGAGGATTTGGGCGGGGTTAAGTTTCATCACGGCTTTGGCATTTCGAGGGCGTTTCGATAATTCTTTCCTGAAGAGATATCGCAACAGGATCAACGCGCCCAGCCAGGTGATTACCACAATAGGCAGGGAGTAGATCAAAAAATCATTGAACGAAAAACCGGCGGCGGAGCCGATCAGCACATTGGGCGGGTCACCTACTAGGGTCGCCACACCGCCTGTGTTCGAAAGTAATGCTTCAGATATCAGAAATGGCAACGGGCTGACACCCAGAATTTCGCTGATCAGGACAGTTACAGGTGCGATCAGCACGACCGTTGTGACATTATCGAGGAACATCGAAAGGACGGTGGTCACACTTCCCAACAAGATGAACAAGCGAACAGGGTTTCCTTTTGAGGCACGCGCCGCGAGAACGGCAAGATATTCAAAAAAACCTGTTGGCTCAAGCATGGCCACGATAATCATCATCCCCATCAAGAGTCCGAGAGTCTCGAAGTCAATTGCTTCAATCGCGCTCTCCATGTTATAAAAATGCAGGGCTTCTCCAACAGCCATCATCAGGAATGCGCCGGCAAAGGCGACGATGGTACGATTGATCTTCTCTGAAAAAATAAGGGCCAGACTAACTATGAAAATAAGACTTGATAAAACGGTGGCAGCATTCATGCTATTCCACCTTTGCCCAGGTTGAAAGGATGGCGACGCCGATATCCACGCGCGAGGCGATGCCTACAAGTTTTCCATCTCCGGATACAACCGGCATGTCGTGTAAGTTTTGCTGTAACATTAATGCGTAGGCACGCAGGAGGCCACAACTCTCTTCGACAGTAATAATGGGTCTCATTAAAGATTTGACAGTTTCTTTCAACGTTTTTGCTGATGGACGCGTATTCTCCACCGCACCAAAATCATGGACAAAGTCCACATCCGCGACAAAATCTACAAAAGCAGGCAGTTCCAGTTTTAGCAGGTCGCCCAGACCAATCACGCCGACCGGTTTATCGTCCTTATCCACAATAGGCAAGAGACCGATGTGTTTTTTTACGATAATGGCGGCAGCTTCGCGGATTGTTGCATTTATTTTAATTGCAACCACATTTTTTTTCATGCAGGCAGATAGGTTCATATTATCTCCGAATTGATCCTTGAATTTTGAAAGTATAACCCAAACTATTTCATTTCCATTCCACGCGATAGGGTTTCGCGTTTTCCGGAATGTGCTCATACACATTGTCCAGCGGAATCCCCTGTGCACGGCAAATGATGACAGCCAGTGAAATACCATGCGCAACGATCAACACTGATTTGTCCTGATATTTTACGGCGGTTTCGTTTACAGCTGCAATAACACGTTCTGCGACTTCCGCAGGGGATTCGCCCTGCGGCGCCCGCGCCTGAAAAGGATTTCGTGCGCGTTCCGCCAGTTCCTGTGGGTATTGCGCTTCAATTTCATCGGAAAACATCCCCTCCCACGCGCCGAGATTCATCTCCCGCAAACGCGGTTCGAGGGTGACCGTCAAACCCAAGGATTCAGCGATCAACTCGGCGGTTTGTCTGGCGCGGAGCAGGTCACTGCTATAGATGGCAGAAAAGCTCACATCCGTCCATTGATCGCAGGCAGCCAGCGTTTGCGCGCGTCCCATATCATTTAATCCTGGTGCCTCGGATGTCTGTCCCTGCCATCGGCCTGTCAAATTCCAATCCGTTTGCCCGTGACGAAGGAGCCAGAGATCCGTCATCTTTTCCTTTCCCGATATTCCTTGATCTCAATCATGGGTGGCCGTTCATGCTCGGCGATCTCTTCAACATCCAGAAAATAACCTTTCGAATTGTATCTGATCAATTTCATGGATCTGTTCACGTCTTCAAGCACCACATGCCCCATCCGACTCTCAAGTCTGCGAATGACCGCCTGGATGATCTCGAATGACATTTTGCTCAATGCCTCCAAAGGCTGGTTGTGATGAATGCGTTCGAACAAATCCACTTGTGCGATGGCATTCAAGCCGTAGCGTTCATAAATGTCAATCAACAAGCCTGTCTCGACGCCATACCCGGAAAAGAACGGTACGCTTTCCAATGCTTCGCGCCTGCCCGCATATTCGCCTGAGAGCGGCTGTACAACGCCCGAAAGTTCGGGATAAAACAGATTCAACAAAGGGCGGGCTGTCAATTCGGTGACACGTCCGCCGCCGCCAGCTTGCATCTTCTCACCCACTTTCAATGGGCGGCGGTAAAAACCTTTTACAAATTGAACCTGAGGGTTGATCAACATGGGACCCAGAATGCCGTACACAAAACGCGGATGGATGTTCACAATGTCAGTATCGATCCAAATGATGATATCGCCGTGTGTGACCAGCAGGCTTTTCCACAAGGCCTCACCTTTGCCCAGCCTTGGTTTTAATCGTTCAAGCAAATGTTGATGGACGTAAACAGGGACACCTTCCTGCTTCGCGATCTCGCGCGTGCGATCCGTTGAATTGGAATCGATCAAAACGATCTCGTCCAGCAACGGGAATTTTTCCACCAATTCTTTTTTCATCATCTTGATTACTTTGCCCACCGTCTCCTCTTCGTTCAAAGCGGGCAAAGCCAGGCTGATGCTCACGCCTTGTTGACGTTTCAATTCAACCAGTTCATTCAATTGTTTGAATTCATCGCCATGAAACGTGTTTTCTGCAAACCATTTATCCACCAAAATCGAAATGGCTTGCAGGCCCGCGCTTTCGTCATAATTTACCTGAGGCAGTGGCCGCCCGCTTTTTACAGCAATGACCACGCAAGGCGCATCACGCAAAATGCGGTCTGCAAAAGCGCCCAGTGAAACGGAACTTGAAACGGGCTGGGATGTTGCACCCAAAATAATCACATCGGCCTGTTTAGCATTGTCAATGATCAATTGCGCCGCGTCCTCCGTGACCGCAATTTGTTTCTGCACATCAGGCATTTGCTTCAGCACGCGCTCCAGACCCTTGAAAGGCGCATCGCTTCCATCTTTAGGATCATCTGTTTTACGAAGATGAAGAGCCGTGACCCCTTTTGGATGCAGGCCCAAGCCAACACGCAAGGATAACTCCGCATGAGGTCCGCCTCTAAGTGGGACGAGGACCTGCTTCGGTTTACTTGAAATTATTCCGCGCACCAAAGCGAGGTCGCAAGGAGGGCGCGTCAATACGTCATTAGTTGTCACGCCCAAAGCGGTCAGATGAGCACTCCATTCCAAACAAAGCAGGTCTGGCTTTTCCTTCTGCAATAGGTTTGAGAGTTCATTCCACGGTTGATGGGAAACGATGATCTGCGATTTGCTGGTTATGCGTTCATCTTTTCCATAATGACGTAATTGTTTCCGCAAGGCGCGCGCGGCCATCGCGCCAACACTTAATGATTGATCGGGCGGAACCACTACCATGCCCACAAGGAGAATTTCCGCGTCGAAATGGCGCGCAAGTTCAAGTGCGTGTATTCCAGGTCCTTCATGAATCAATGGAATGAGAATGGTGTGAATGGGCTTAAATTCAGAATGTTTTATCATGGGGGTACCCTTTCAAAAGGGATATTGTAGCGCGACATTCATGTCGCGCTACAATATCGGCGCGATGTGTTGATGATAGATCGCTTCCCAACGGAACGACGAACGAACGCGCATGGCGAGACGTGCGGATAAAGAAGATTTAAAATACTCCGCAAGCCTAGATGCAATTTTCATGGGGTCTTCATCGGGTGAAAAGAAAGCCGCATCACTTAATCCCAACTCGCGCAGGGAAGGGATATCCGCGCAAAAAGCAGGAAGATGACTGAACGCGGTTTCGATCAATGGAATGCCGAATCCCTCTTCACGGCTGGGCAAGAATAATGCGTCTGCAATGCGGTAAAAATCCCCGATGACCTCATCTGGCAGGAAGGAATTCACAAGCTCGGCAAGGAAATGAGCTGAATCTTGCAAACCTAGTTGAGCGCGTAAACTTGTGAGCAGTTCGAAGTATTTGAGATTGTCCACGTTATGCGGACCCAGTGGACCCGTCACCACGAGTGCTGCTTGTGGAATATGTTTTCTTAATTCCAACAACGTATGTAAAGCCAGTTCAATATTCTTGCGCGGCGTCACACGGACGGGCAATAACAAAATCGGTGCAGCGTCCAGCAAATGTGTTTGTTCAAGCAGGGTTTGAGTTTGCGATTCTAGTTTATAAAATCGCGCCGCATCCACGCCATTTGGAATGACGTGGATGGAAACGGGGTCTAGTTTCATCAAATTCGCCAATTCCGTGCGGCGTAATTCTGAAACCACAACATGCGTGATGTTGCCCCAATCGGTACGTAACAAATCCCAGGGATAGCCATCGTGCAATTCAGGCTGATAACGCGGCGATGTCCACGCAAGATCATGGTGCCACAAGATCAAACGCGGTAACGTTTTGGATGTGTGTAATTGGTACAGCGCAGCAGTGAGCGCGAGATTTTTGCTAAGGGAACAGACATTGTGCGCGATTAAAATATCCGCACTGGATAAAACTTCTTGTAATTGTTTGGCAAGTTCATCGCGTAACGATTCGAATTTGGCAGTTACCACACCGCGATCCAACTGCTCTTTCATCTCTGTCACACGCACGTGACGCGAATCTGCAAGAGGGACTGCGGTCAATGGAATCTGATTGTTCAATGACTCGCCGCGCGCCGCAATCAAACGAACAAAATGCCCGTTTGCAGACATCAACCGCGCATGATGGGCGATGACGCTTTCCACACCGCCGACGATGGGCGGCACCGAATAATGCAGAATGGCAACCTTCATATTTGTCCGCCCAAACAATCTGTAAGGATGGCTTGCAAGCGGCGCTCTAAAACGGTGAAGGAAAAATATCGCTTTGCAAGTTGATAATTCTCCTCCGTCCATTCCCGCGCCTGCTCTGGATTTTGTAAAATCTCGCACACCATCTTGATCGTATCTTTACTTATAAAACCATCAAACCAGACCGCGCGAAAACCTTTGGGTTTGATATCCACCTCATAAATGGAATAGTTATTGACCAAAATCGGGCGGTGATAATATACGGCTTCAAGAAAGGCATTGCCAAACCCTTCGATATTGGAAGGATAGGTGATGAGATCAGCGTGAGGATATACATCACCAAGCGTATATATTTTTCGGCCATCCCCGGTGATGCCGCGAAAATCCTGCACCTGATCCGATTCAAAACGAACAGTCACATCCAGCAGATGTGCATATTCACGCACACGTTGTTCGTAATCGGTACCTTCATCGCCCGCGGCATGTGAGATTACAAGTTTTACGGGAAACTCCAGACGGCGCACGAGTTCGACGGCATGTTCGATCCCTTTACGCTGGATGACGCGCGTGGGCTGCAGGAAAAAATATTCGCCTGGTTGAATGCCAAAGTCTGCGCGGATAGATTGAGTGTAAGGATCGTGATCAGGATCAGGCGGGTGGGTGTCGAAATCCATGACGTTGGGGATCACGCGCGAGGTCAAGCCATAACGCGAAGCGATCTGCTGGGCTTGCAATGAATTGATGACCACGTGTCGAATGGATGGCAGATTGGGTGGAAATGCCGTCGCGATGTAATCACCCACACAATTCACTTGAAAGCGCTGGCGCTCCCAATGAAAATCATGATGATGCGCGATGGTGGGGAAACCCGTCTCGGCGATGAATTCCGTCAATGCCAGCCCAAGCGGCAGGTTAAGCGGGATCGTCACGGCGTTCTCGATGACAAGGATTTCCAGGTCAAACCGGCGGGCAAATACATACAACTCCGCTTTTAAATACTCTTTTAATTCATTGACACGACGCGTCATTTGCGGCGGGCGGACATAGATGGAGAAGAAATCCTTGTGCAGCGCAGCAATTTCGGGATGCGCTTCGCGCGCTTCCTTCGTGACCGTCCAACTGCCCGAATATGCCTGTTGGTTGATCGCGTTAATTTCAGGGTGACGGTAAAACGCCTCCGGCACGACCTGGGATTGGTCCGCGTTTCGATCACTTTCACCTGCGAAATAAAAACATTTGTGACCCATCCGCTCCAGCACGGTTGCCCACTTTTGAGTTTCGAGCGATACGCCGTCTGTGCCTGCAAAACGGGTGGAGATGAAGCCGATATTATGCGAGGAAGGTGTCATGGTTTTACCTGTGGTTTATTCGTCATTACGAGACGGGCGGAGACCGATAAAGCAATCTCATTGCATAGCCGGAGATCGCTCTGCCTCTTCGAGGCTCCCAATGACCTTAGATTGTTTTCATCCATAAAACTTGATATGGCCCAAGTGAAATTTTTGAAGCCTGTATTGTTTGACCTGAGAAAAGATCTGTGGCTGATTCGTATTTTGTCGAAAATGAAATCTTTTGCTGGCTGATGTTATGCAGGCATAACACGCATATTTCTCCGTCAGGCGAAATCCGCTCAATGGCAAAGACGGACGGATGAATATCCAATATTTTTTGGGTGCCATGCGGATGAAATGCGGGATTGCCGCTTCGTGTTAATAATAACTGACGATAGCGCGTGAAAACTTTTGACCGCAGGGAATTTTCATCTGCGAGTTCGTTTCGCAGTTTGTCAAATTGCAGCTTCTCGCGGTTGATCGTGCGATTGTGTCCGGTTTGTTCTACGCCTTCGGGCCATCCGCGTGAGCCAAGTAAACTGTGGATGTAAATGCCTGGCATGCCAAGCAGTGAAAGCATCATGGCTTGCGCAGCGATGAAACGATTGACTTGCAAAACCAAAGGCTCATTCCCATTTGGATTTGAAAGCGCGTCAAAATAATTGATATTCATCTCGTACGGGCTTTCTGAACCGTCCGCGTTGTGTTTATAGGAAATCAAGCCGCCGTGTTCGAGCGTTTTATCGACCAGTGAACTAATTTCTTCATCCGAAAGGATTCCGCGCACAGGGTTTAATCCAATGCCATCATGCGAGGCCAGAAAGTTGAAGAAGGTTGTTTTATCGGATGGCAGAGTCAGTGTCTTTGCCCAATTGGATATTATGCGTGCATCGCCTGCGAGAAATGTGTGCAAAGTCAGGGGCGGCAGGACAAAGTTGTAAACGAGTTGGGCTTCATTGGTTCCATCGCCAAAATAAGAGATGTTATCCATATGCGGCACATTCGTTTCAGTGATCAGGTGAACGTGCGGGGAAACCTCATCTAATGCGGCGCGCAGGAATTGAATCACATGATGAGTTTGTGGCAAGTGAATGCAGGTTGTGCCAATTTCCTTCCAAAGATATGCAATCGCATCGAGACGGATGAAGGTTGCGCCGCGTTCCATATACAGGAGTAAAACATCGAGAATTTCAAACAAAACATCGGGGTTTTGATAGTTCAAATCGATCTGATCGGCGCTGAATGTGGTCCACACGCGTTTTTCACCCGAACGCGTTTTGAATGTGGTTAATAATGGCAAGGCCCGCGGACGAACCACCTGCGAAAGATCAGGTGAGCCTTCCACCGTCACGAAGTAATCGCGATAATGCGGATCGTCGTGTAAGAATCCCTTGAACCATGCGCTTTGCGATGAGATATGATTAATCACGCCGTCAAACATCAGGTGGAAATGAGCCTGCATCGAAGAAATGTCCTCCCAATCCCCCAAAGTTGGATCCACCTGGCGGTAGTCTACGACTGAAAAACCGTCATCGGATGTCCACGGATAGAACGGCAGGATATGAATCCCGCCTATGACATCGGGTAAATATTGTTTACAAAATGTGCCCAAGGTACGTAAAGGTTTTTCCCCAGGTGATTGCACCTGGTCGCCATAGGTGATCAGGATGGAATCTTGCCCGGTCAACTCGTTGGTGCGTACAAGGATGCGCCTTTGATAATCCTCGATGAGTTTATGAAGGCGGTCAAGTAGCCCTTGGGCTGCGTATTCTCCATAAAGAAAGGCGAGATGAGATCGTAGAGTTGTCATAGTTAATTTGAAAAATAAGCTCCTTGGTAATAGATCCGTTTACTATCGTGGAAAATTCTCCTGTTAATTAATACTTCCCCTCTTGCGCGATGATGTTCTATTATAAACTTTTTGCCCAAGAAATTTCCGATTATGATTGATTTCCAGTTTTCTTCATGTATATTTCCCGATGACTCTTTCGATTGTCCATCCTGCTTGATCTTGCATGGGGCGCTATTCCGCTGATATAGACCATGGTATATCGTCAAGCGCCTGGTTGGAACTCAAAAGCCAGGGCAATACCTTGTAGGAAATTCATAGATGGGTTACCGATAACGCTGATGCACAAGTATGACTCTTTCACAGGCCGGACGGCAAGCGAAATACCGCCAGACTTTATGCGAACATTCAGAAAATCAAGAGTCATCCTTTTACGCTGCCTGCGGTCAATCCTTCCTCCAGGAATCTTTCCAGTGCAAGGAACATAACAATCCAGAGGCAATCTCTTTTGTACCTTTCTTCTTTTTCTGATTTTCGTCAGTCAACAACAAAATTCGAGCGCGTGTTTGAGTGCGAGCCGATGATTCGCCGCTATGAATCAGAGTTTCAAGTTCTTGGCGATCTTCTTTGGACAAGTAGATATGATATTTTGTAAGTCATGCGTCAAGTATAATCTATATAAATTGTTCAATTTAGCAGAGTAGTAGGCTCATGCGTAGACTCAGTACTACCAAATTGGCACATTTTCAATGCGAATTACGCGATCACGATGAAAAATGACAAGCCGATAAAAATGTGCGCGATCAAATAGAACAGCGGCAGGACAAAGACGCTGCCCAGGGTCAATCTCCATTCGAGTGCGAACATGACCAGCTTGTTCAGGTCTTTGCTTGGCAGAATATTGTCGATCAATTGACGGAAGATCAACGGCGAGACCGCACTCAGCGCCGAACTGCCGAGAATGGTCACTAACATCCAGCCGATCTGCCACCAATAAGGCTTTGCGTACGCGAGCACGCGTAATAGAAGTTCTCTTGTTACTTTGGGCTTTTCGTCGCCTGAACGCATTGCCATGTGCCAGCCGCCGCCATGCATAGGAAAATCTCCCTTATTTTGGAATCGGGGGTCGGTCAATTTGAATAGACCTTCCGACTCTTGTTTGCTTCTATTGTGCCCCCGATTCGCCCGCTTGGGAACTGGATGAATGGGGAGGGTATAATTATTTCCGAAAGCACTGGAGACACATCACATGTTTGAAGTAACCTCTGCATGGAAGTCCGCTTTTCCCGATGCCCAGGCGGGGGTATTGGTCATGCGAAATGTCATCAACCCAGCTCATCACACTGAACTGGAAATACACAAAACGGAAATAGAGGAACAACTGCGTTCTCAATTTTCCGGGTTGGATCGCGCGGCAATGTCCGACCTTCCCATTCTACAGGCATATAACACCTATTATCGCCGCTTCAAAAAGACCTATCATGTTCAACTTCAAATCGAATCAATTGCCTGGAAGGGAAAGCCCATACCCAGTGTATCGGCTCTTGTCGAAGCCATGTTCATGGCGGAAATGAAGAATATGTTACTAACAGCGGGACATGATTTGAATGTTCTGAAGCTGCCTCTCATACTGGATGTTTCAAAAGGGACTGAAAGTTATAAATTACTGAGAGGGGATGAACAGGCGCTTAAGGAAGGCGATATGATGATCAGTGACGGAATGGGCATTATTTCGAGCATTATATATGGTCCCGACCAACGCACACAGATCACGGCAGGAACACGGAATGTGGTCTTTACCGTCTACGCACCTCCTGGAATTGATGGGCAGGCAGTGGCGGAACACCTGCAGGATATTCAGGAATATGTGATGGTAATCACTCCACAGGCGCAGGTTGAATTGCTCAGAGTTTATGGTCGAGAGTAACGCGCTGAACCAATAAATATTTTTCAGGCAATAACCATGCTTCCCATTCACCAAATCGAAAATTTCCTCAAGTACACGCCGCCGCATTTGCAGGAGATCGTGCTGGAATTGAGGAATATCATTTTCTCCGTTGCATCAGATGTTACTGAGGTTGTCCGTTGGGAAGGCTTGAGTTATTTTCATGCCGGGCGCGGGGGAATCGTCAGCGCGGGGATATGTCAGATCGGCATCCACAAGGAACATGTCCGTTTGGCGTTTATTCATGGAGCATTTTTACCCGACCCGCGTAAACTCCTTCGTGGTACGCAAAAATACAAACGATTTGTCGAAATCGATTCCTATGACAATGCCCCGTGGGATGATTTGAAGAAATTGGTCTGGTCTGCTTCCCAATTTGATCCGCGCTCTATAAAAGCATAGAGGGGGACGAGGGGATTTTTCGCATGAATCCACGGGCGGGTGGAAATACGCGGGACGACGAGTCCGCGGGATGTAATTTTAGGTGACAGTCACTTTCAAAGCGACTGTCACCTTTTATGTGAACACAGTTTATTTTTTAGAGTTGCGTGGATTGTCGCCACATATTTGCAGTTAATTGATGGGAATTTAGGTGTCAGAGGAGTAAGTCTTACTGACTCGCCAAAATATCCTTCAACTCATTCCAATCTGTGAAGTGCGCATCGGCATCGCCATCAGTGAATGAAGGGCTATACAGAATGCTGAACATGCCGGCCTCGCGCGCCGCGCGTGTGGTGCGGTGGATGTCGTCTATGATCACGCATTTCGATGGGTCGGCTTCGCCGGCGATTCCCATGGCGATCTCAAATGACTTGGGCATCGGCTTGCAATACGGGGCGACGGCGTTCACATCCACGATGTGGGGGAAGAGATCGACGAGTTCAAGCGCTGTCAATACTCTGCGGGCGTGGGCAATGTCTGCGTTTGTAAAGATCAGGTTGCGGGTCGGGAGCGCAGCGATGATCGAGCGCAGGGTTGGATTGGGTTTGAGGTAATCCTCCAGCGGCAGGTCGTGCACGTAGGCGAGGAATTCATCCGTATCGATGTTGTGTTTCGCCTGCAAGCCGCGCAGGGTTGTGCCGTATTCCAAAAAATATCTTTCACGCAAAATCGGAATTTCATTTTCCGGGATATCCATGTGTTCGCGCATGTAATCGTTCATGCGGGCTTTGATGGTTTGCCATAAATTTGTGCTGGGCGGATAAAGTGTGTCATCGAGGTCAAAGAAGATGGTTGTGAATCGCATTGGGCGATTATAATCGCCCAATGCCGATTCGATTGCTTGCCTCTGAAGTCTCTTCTCAAATTGCCGCCGGTGAAGTGGTGGAACGCCCCGCATCGGTGGTGAAAGAGCTGATTGAAAATTCACTGGACGCAGGCGCGAAAAACATTTCGATTGCGATTGTGGATTCCGGCCGCACGCTGGTTGAAGTCGCGGATGACGGACACGGCATTCCCGCCGCCGAATTGGAATTGGCCGCCTCGCGTCATGCGACCTCGAAACTGGTTCAGTCCGAGGACTTGTTCCATATCTCGACTTTGGGCTTCCGAGGCGAGGCGCTGGCCTCGATCAGTTCTGTTTCGCATTTTACAATGATCTCGCGGGTGGCATCAGACAGGGAAGGCGCGCGCCTGAAAGTGGACGGCGGTGTTTCAAGCAAAGTGGAAAAAGTCGGCGCGCCCGTGGGGACAGTGGTGCGGGTGGAAAATTTATTTTACAACGTGCCTGCGCGTTTGAAGTTTTTGAAAACAGATATTACTGAAAGACGCGCGATCGATGCAATGGTCACGCGTTATGCGCTGGCATACCCCAATGTGCGTTTCAAGGTAACGGACGGCAGGCAGGCCACTTTACAAACTGCCGGCGACGGCGACCGCCGCGCCATTCTCGCCGCCTTGTATGGCGTGGATGTTGCGAAGCAAATGCTGGAAGTGATGGCGCAGGAAGAGGGCTTGTCCTTATCCGGTTTCATCAGTCCCACCTCGTTGACCCGTTCGAATCGCAAGGAGATTACCTTCTTCGTCAACGGCCGCTGGGTGCAGGAAATCTCCTTGAACTCGGCCTTGTTGCAGGCCTATCACACCTTGTTGATGGTGGGACGCTATCCGCTGACGGCTTTATTTTTGGAAATAGCGCCCGAAGATGTGGATGTAAATGTGCATCCCACCAAGGCGGAGGTGCGATTCAGAAGCCAGGATAAAGTTTTTAGTTTCGTGCAGCGGTCCGCGCGTAAGGCCCTGCTGGCTTATACGCCCGTGCCCTCTGTTTCGCCGCAGTTATGGGGTACACGTTCGGTTCCGGTGGAAAAAGAAGTGGGCATCGATTGGTCAATTGCACATGATGAGTCTGTGACCGGGAATGGACCTTCGGCGAATAGTGACGAATTGCAAACTGCGAATTACGAGTCAACCAGCAATCAGAAATCTTTTCCAACAGGCGTTCCCCTGCTTCGCCTCATCGGTCAAATTGGCTCGACCTATCTTGTCGCTGAAGGCCCCGATGGACTTTACCTGATCGACCAGCATGCCGCTCATGAACGCGTCTTGTTTGAACGACTGATGGCGCAGCACGAAAAGAAGCATATCCCTGCCCAGGCTTTGCTTGCCCCGGAAGTTGTCACCTTGCCGCCGCAGTCTGCGCAGATGCTGACTGAGCAGTTGCCGTTCCTGAATCATTTTGGCTTTGAAGTGGAAGAGTTTGGCACAAATACCTTTCAGGTGCGTGCCATGCCGGTCCTATTTTCGGGCGGCGATCCCGCCTCTGCGCTGCGGGCCCTGGTGGAGGATTTCGAAGAGGATGAAGCGCCGCTGCAAGCTGAGGTTGAGGCGAGACTTGCGGCGCGCGTCTGCAAACGGCTGGCTGTAAAAGGCGGTCAAACCCTGACGGGCGATGAACAACGCAGTCTGTTGAATGACCTCGAAGCCTGCCAGTCACCGCGCACCTGTCCGCATGGCAGACCGACAATGATCCATCTTTCGGTGGACATGCTTGAACGTCAATTCGGAAGAAAAGGCGCACGATAATTATTCTCCCGTATTCGGGGAATAATTAGTTGCATTCGAAAACTTCGCGAAAAGCGAGTGTAATTTTCTCTTTAACATCTTCCATTGCAGGCGCGGGATCGAGCAGATCTGCAAGGGAAACAACCGGCTCGCTCAATCCGCAGGCGATGATGCCGTCCCAATATTCCATATCCGGATTCACATTCAGCGCAAAGCCATGCCGTGAGACACCGCGCGCATCCACCTTTACACCGATTGCGGCGATCTTGGCAGGTTTCTCTTTATCTTCAGGACGGCAGCGCGGACAGCGCGAATATACATCCGGCTGAACCCACACGCCGGTCAAAGCGGACCTTTGACCTGCCGCAATCCCAAAATGCATCAGCGCCCCGATCAGCATTTTCTCCAGCCTGCGCACATAACCGACGTAATCAACTTCAGGAAGTTTATTTTTAGCATCCACTCTTCCAAGAGAAATTAAAGGATATCCCACCAACTGTCCCGGCCCATGATAGGTGACATCGCCGCCGCGATCCACCCAATGAATGGATATGCCTTTTGTCTTTAATTGTTCCTCGTCCCATAACATATTTTCGGCCTTGCCTCTTCTTCCAAATGTATAAACGTGGGGATGTTCAAGCAATAGCAAGGTAGGCGGGCGTTTCCCCTCCGCGATTTCCGCCGCGTATGCATCCTGTAATTTCCAGGCGCGTTCGTAACCGATCAAACCTAAATCAATTACATCCAATTTCATACCGTTAATCCTGGAGGGGCGCAGTTGCCCCCTGCATATTAATTTCCAAATATTCTTCGATACAGGTCTGATTCCAGCAAACCATTCGGGTCACAGCGTTTTTTCAATTTCTTGAACTTCGCCACGGTCTCTTTTCCGTAAAATGCAAGTGCAGTCTCTGCTGTGGTTTCGCTGTTTTTTGCAAAATAAAACCTTCCGCTATTGGCAAGCACGATCTGGTCGAACTCCTGCAACATGGAGCTTAATTTAGTGCGGTTGTTCCCGGTTATTTTGAAATCCATGGCGAGGGAGAAGCCATCCACGGCATGGGTCAGCAAAAATTTATCGGGGCGGTGGCGTTTGGTCACACCAAGATACGAGGGCAGGCGATTTTTGTGCGAGAGCTTGAGCATCTCCGTCCATGCAGCTTCGGCGGTCTCTTTTGGGAGAAAGGATTGATATTGGATCAATCCGTTGCGACCAGCCGAGAGTTCCCAGTTTGGGACGTAATCAAGCAGGAAATGAAATGCCGCATGAGACTGACGGAAAGTATGTCGGCGAAGCGACGCAATATACTTCGCGGCGTTGACTCCCCACCACCCAAGATTGTTGACGAATGGAGCCATGAAGTAATGCAAAATGGATTTTGGAAATACACCGAAGATATACGGCGGCAGGACTTGATTTTCGACCTTCATCGTCTCGCGCGGGTTGAGATCTTCACCTTCGCGGAGATAGCGCGTGGCGTGGATCTGTCCGCGGCCGAGGGAACTTCCACCTGCCATTGTATCCAGCCAGCCGACGATGTAATCGTGATCGGGAGCGCCGTCCAACAGGCTGGCAAGCTGTTCGCGCATATTATGCACGGGCAACGCATCCACAGTTACAAGACCGGAGTAGATGCGTTTCATCTGCAAAGTGATGGATGTGAAAATGCCCAGCATCCCGTATCCGCCGATCAGGGCGTAGAACAAATCCGCATTCTTCTTGGGCGAGCAGGTGATCTCTGCGCCCGTCGGCAAAATGGCAGTGAACTCGATCACATGTTCGCCAATCGGTCCCATTTTGAAATTATTTTTGCCGTGAATGTTTGCGGCCAGGCACCCGCCCAATGTGGTTTTCATGGTGCCCGAAACGACGGGCGGCCACCAGCCGTCGGGTTCGACTTTTTTCCAAAGCTCTTCCAGTGTGACGCCGGGCTCGCATCGTACCTGACCTTTAGCCTGATTCCATTTGATGATCTGGTTCATTGCTGAAAGTTCCAGTACGATCCCGCCGCCGTTCAAAGAAGCGTCGTTATAACTGCGCCCCGCGCCTCGTGCTGTGACGGTGAGGCCCAGCTTCTTTGCAAGTTTGAATGCCGAATAAATCTCGTCCATGGATTTGGGTTGGATGAGATAGGATGGCGCTTTGAGTGAATGTCCAAAGTTGTCGAATTGGGTGAAGGTTTTATGCATGGTGATTTGGATAAGAAACCCCAAAGGTCTTTAAGACCTTCAGGGTTTTAGATGGGATTAGAAAGACATACGGCGGAAGATCACCGATGGCACGTGTTGAATGATGAGCATGATCCAGCGCCAAATGGAGGCAGTATAGACCAGCTGTTTGCGTTTCCGCATGGCGCTGTAAATATCGTCTGCGGCTTTTTCGGGGGTGATGGCAAAGGGGGTTGCACCCTGCGCGGCCTTGAGCATTTCTGTTTTTACGAAACCGGGTTTGACGGTTAACACGTTCACACCGTGACGTGCCAGCCGGTTGCGAAGCGCTTCAAGATACGTGGCCAGCCCGGCTTTGGAGGTGTTGTAGCCGGGGTTGCCAATACGCCCGCGGTCGCCTGCGACGGAGCCGATACCGACGATCTGTCCCGCCTTGGCATTTTGGAACATTTCCGCCACCGGGCTGAGCCATGCCATTGCGCCGATGAGATTGATTTCGATCATCTTGCGGTCGTTTTTGAAGTTATAATTACCAATGCCGCCGGGTGGGTAGTTGACGCCGGCCATGAAGACAATCAGATCCAAACCGCCGAGATCGGCAACGATCTTGCGAAGCAAGGCGGGGACTTCATCATAGTTTGCCGCGTCATGCACGTAAGCCAGGGCGCGGGTTTCATTAAACATGGAATTGATTTCGTTGCAAAGCGTATTTAGTTTACCTTTTCTACGCGCGATCAAGGCGAGAATATATCCCTCTCTTGTCAGTTTTTGGGCGAGGCAGGCGCCGATCCCCTCGGATGCGCCGACGATGATCCCTCGTCGGCGTGGAGTCAGGGGGGTGGCAGGAGCAGGCTTGGGTAAGTCAGACACGGGAGGCCTCATAAAAAAGTTTGAGGTTTTCATTCTAACACAATCCTATTCCTGTCCAAAACAAAAGCTGCAATCATCCAATCTATGTGTATAATAACAAGAATAAATTTCATTCCATTATGATCCAAAGAGTGTTATGAATAATTATTATCGAGATCTGAATTATATATTCCAGGGTGCCAGGGAAGCCATTAAACAGGATGCTTCGATCCCACCTAAAGCAAAGGATGGGATATTGAAATTAATTCAGTCGATGATTGAAGACACCGAAACCTCCCTCTTTTCACAAAGCAGGAATAATCTAATAAATTTCTTTACCAAGGAAATCATCTATAAATATTCCCTGATGGATCTGGTGAAACAGCAGGCGGATGAACTCGATGCCTTGAAAAGTATCGGCATGAATTTGACCTCCAGTCTGGACTTGCAGACTGTCCTCGATGCAGTGGTAACGGAGGCAATGAGGCTGGTAAAGAATGCGCGCCTGGCACACATTTATTTGTATTCCCACGGGACTTTGAATTTTGGCGCCTCGTTAAATATTGATGGAGTCAAGGATAAAGACTTTGCAATGCCGAGACCGAAAGGCCTTACCTATTCTGTGGCAAACAGCGGCGAACGGATTATCGTTGAGGATATTCTCCATCACCCCCTTTTTGAGAATGTGCCTCCTGATTGGGCTGGTTCCATGATCGGTATTCCGCTCAAATTCAACAACTCCATTGTGGGTGTCATGAATCTCTCAAGGACTGTTACGGGAAGTTTTACAAATGCCGAGCTGCGCCTGATCGGTTTGCTGGCGGACCAGGCCGCAGTGGCGATCTCGAATGCAAGCCTACATAAGGCTGCAACCGAGTTGGCAAACCGGGACAGTGTCACCGGCCTGCCCAACCGTCGCGCGCTGGACGAACGCCTGCAGGAAGATATTCGCATTGCAAAGCGAAATTCATCGCAATTCTCCGTGGTGATGATGGACCTGGATGGATTTAAAAACGTGAACGATACTTATGGACATGTTGCGGGGGATGAGATCCTTCACTCCCTTTTCAATTACCTCGCCGAAAATATCCGTCCCACCGACTTTCTCGCGCGCTATGGCGGTGACGAACTCACTTTGATCACACGCGATGCTGACCTGGGTGTTGCTGAATACGTTACGCAGAAGATCATTCAGTTGGTACAGGATTACAATCCCCCCATTCCAGAAATTAATACTAAAATGAGTATTACAGGTGGTATTGCCTTGTATCCCGTGCACGCCCGCAGCGCAGGCGATCTTTTACGCGCGGCCGATTCAGCCTTGTATCAAGCCAAGAAACATCATCGCGGTTCGTTCAGCGTTGCCAAAGGAGCTTCAGGACCATTGGATCCAATAACAGCTCCACGAAAATAAGAGCTGAAAATTCATTGGAACGCTGTATCTCCGAGGCGTTTTTATGTAACCAATGAGACGTATGCGGGGTTGTATTCATACAAATCCAAACTCAGGAGCCGACATGCCCCATAAAGTAAAGCTCATATTCAACCCCATGGCAGACATGGGACGCGCCTGGAAGACCGCCAATGACCTGCGTCCCATTGCGCAGGAGTTCAAAGGCGAACTTACCTGGAGCGGCACGGTCTACCCGTCCCATGCAATTGAGCTTGCCAAACAAGCCGCTGAAGAAGGTTGTGACCTGGTCATTGCCATGGGCGGGGACGGCACCGTTCATGAAGTGATGAACGGTCTCATGCAGGTTCCTGAGAATAAACGCCCGATGATGGGCATTGTCCCCAATGGCTCAGGCAATGACTTTGCATATTCCATTGGCGTCACACAGAAATCCACCCACGCCCTTGCGCACGCGCTCCAAGCAGGGAATATCCAGGCTGTGGATATTGGCCTGCTCACGGATGAAAATGGACGCAGGGAATATTTCGACAACACCCTCGGCATCGGCTTTGACGCAGTCGTCACCATCCGCTCGCATAAATTACCCATTGTCAAAGGCTTTCTCATGTATCTCACGGCAGTCGTTCAAACCATCCTCTTGAATCACACCCCTGCCAAAGTGAGCATAGAAACAGAATCAGAAAAAATACAGGAGAGTGTCCTCATGGTCACGCTCTGCAATGGCCCGCGCGAAGGCGGCGGCTTCATGCTTTCGCCCAACTCAAAAAACGATGATGGCAAAATGGAATACGTTATCGTCAAGAAGGTTTCACGCGCCATGATGTTTCGCCTCGTGCCTGAATTCATGAGTGGCACGCATATGCGTTTCAAACAGATCCGTATGGGTGAATTCAAAAAATTCAGCCTTGCTTCAGACCTTCCGCTTTATATCCATGCCGACGGAGAAATATTCACAAGTTTCGGAAGCAATCTCAAAAAATTAAGTTTTGAAATCCTGCCGCAAGCCCTGAAAGTCGTACGAGGTTAACCACTCGCTACTTTCCGCTTTCTACTTTAGAATATGGAAAGTGGAAAGTAGTAATGCCTGATCTGTATCACAGCCTGCTCAAATACGATATTGGACATCTCTGCATCATTGCAGGATTATGGGGGCTCGAACTCGATTCACAGGTTGCGGATTCAGCCGCAGAGGAACTCTGCGCCTCCCTTCTGGACCTCGAAGCTGTCACCGAAACCATAGACATTCTCCCCGCTGAGGCACGCACTGCACTAACTGCCCTTGTTAATTCAAATGGCAAAATGGAGTGGGTTGTCTTTGCCCGCAGGTATGGCGAGATCCGCGAGATGGGCGCAGGCAAACGGGATCGTGAACGGCCTCACCTGAAACCAGCTTCAACAGCAGAGATACTTTTCTATCGCGGCTTGCTCGCCAAGGCCTTTTTTGATTCCAATAAAGGTCCCCAGGAATTTGCCTACCTCCCTGATGACTTCCTTGAGTTGATCGCTGAATTGGGGCATCAAGACGAAAAGGAAGAAACAGGGAAGAACCTTGAACCTTTAGGCCGTCCTGCCACGCCTGTGGAAAAAGCTCATGAAATCCCCGCCACTGATCATATTTTGGATGACGCGACAACCTATCTTGCCGCCTTGCGCCTAAATTTGGAGCCCAGCGGCTATTTGCTGCGAAGTGATATGCCGTCGATCGGGCAGGAGCAAACTCCTGCACTCCAAAAGTTATTGGCCGCAGCCAACCTGGTCAAAATTAACACCATTCAAACCGAAGCGGCAAAAAATTTCCTTGAAGCCTCCCGCTCCGAAGCGATCGATATGCTCTACAATAGCTGGCTCAATTCACAAACCTTTGATGAGTTGCGATTAATTCCTGGTTTGATTTGTGAAGGCAAGTGGAAAAATCAACCGCTGGCCACACGCGAGTTTTTGATGGATTTGATGAATTCAATTCCGCGCAATAAATGGTGGAGTCTGCCTGCCTTTATCCGCGCGATCAAGGAAAAATATCCCGATTTCCAAAGGCCGGCTGGAGATTATGACTCGTGGTTCATCAAACGCGAATCGGATGGCGTGTATTTGCGGGGCTTCGCCCATTGGGACGCGGTTGACGGCGCATTGGCGAAATATTTTATCCAAGTACTGCATTGGCTGGGAAAGCTGGATTTAGCCAGTGCGGAAGAAGGCGGATCAATGACTGCTTTCCGTCTTGTTTCTCCGATTGAAAAGAAAGGTGAAAGCGCCGCCCTGAGCACGTCGAAGGGAGGCAGGATCGTTGTTTCCTCCAACGGGAAGATTACCATTTCACGCATGTTCCCGCGTGCAATTCGTTACCTAATTGCGCGGTTCTGTGAATGGGGAGACGAAAAGGATGACGACTATGTTTACTCGGTCAGTTCACAGTCCTTGAAGCGCGCGAATGGACAGGGATTAAAAGCCGGACAATTGCTTGCCTTGCTGGTCAAATATACGGATGGTAATGTCCCGCCCGCATTGGTGAAGGCGCTCAAACGTTGGGAGACTCACGGCACGGAGGCGCGGGTGGAGAGTCTGCTCCTGCTAAGGGTCAGCAGGCCCGAGGTTATGGAAGAGTTACGCAACTCGAAGGCGGGAAAATTTTTGGGCGAGCTGTTAAGTCCAACGGCTGTGGTGGTCAAAAGCGGAGCCACCCAAAAAGTAATGGCGGCTTTGGCGGAGTTGGGTTTGCTGGCGGAAGTAAAGGAGTAGATGGAAGTCGCGACGGAATGGTGACCTCCATTTTTTGTTAAGTAGCTATAATCGTTTGCGGATGAGCTGCCGCTGAATCATCCGATCATACAAAATAAAGGAGTTTCCATGTCTAAAACAGATTGGATCCAGCAGGAGATTGAGGCTCTGAAATCGCAGGGATTGTATAACAATATCCGCACGATCGGTTCGCCGCAAGGCGCGTGGCTGATCGTGGACGGAAAGAAGGTTTTAAACTTCTGCTCGAATAATTACCTGGGGTTGGCAAATCATCCTGCGCTGGTGGCCGCTTCGAAAAAAGCGACCGATGAAATGGGCGTGGGGCCAGCCGCCGTGCGCACGATTGCGGGGACCATGACTCTGCATGTTGAGTTGGAGAAACGCCTGGCGCAATTCAAAGGCGTGGAAGCGGCGATCACATTTCAATCGGGCTTTACTGCCAACCTTGCGACTGTGCCAGTCCTGGTTGGCAGGGAAGACGTCATCTTCTCAGATAAATTAAATCACGCCTCCATCATTGACGGCTGTCGTTTATCGGGTGCGAAGATCATCGCGTATGAACACAATGACGTGAAGTCTTTGGAGGAACAGATCAAGGCGAATTTGAGTCAGTACCGCCGCGCGTTGATCGTCACGGACGGCGTCTTCAGCATGGACGGTGATATTGCGCCCCTGCCTGATATTTATGAAGTGGCGAAGAAGTACGATATTCTTTTAATGGTGGATGACGCGCACGGCGAAGGCGTGTTGGGCAAAGGCGGGCGCGGTATTGTGGACCACTTCGGCTTGCACGGCAAAGTGGATGTGGAGGTCGGCACGATGTCCAAAGCTTTTGGCGTGGTGGGCGGAATTGTGGCAGGCAAATCGGTCATCATCGAATGGCTGCGTCAGCGCGGGCGGCCGTTCCTGTTCTCCTCGGCTGTGACGGTTCCGGATGCGGCGGCCTGTCTCGCGGCAGTGGACCTGCTCGAAGACTCCACTCAACTTGTGGATAAACTTTGGGAGAATGCCAAATACTTCAAAGCTGAAATGAAGAAGCTCGGTTTCGACACAGGCGCAAGCGAAACGCCGATCACACCCGTGATGCTCGGTGAAGCGCCTCTCGCGCAGCAATTCAGCCGCGAGTTATTCGAGGCCGGCGTATTCGCCATGGCGCTTGGGTTCCCAACCGTGCCGCAAGGCAAGGCGAGGATCAGAGTCATGATCTCTGCCGCGCATTCAAAAGATGACCTGGATAAAGGCCTGGGAGCGTTCAAGGACGTGGGGAAGAAATTGGGTGTGATTTAGTTATATGGTAAAATCTCGTCCGCACTCCCGAAAAATATCGGGATCATATGGAGGGATGGCCGAGCGGCTGAAGGCGCATGTCTTGAAAACATGTTTGGGTCACACCAACGTGGGTTCGAATCCCACTCCCTCCGCCAGTCGGTTTTTTGATTTGACGATTATCGAATTACGATTACAATATAAATCGTCGATCAAGAATCGAATATAGGATTTGGGGAGGTGCCAGAGTGGCTGAATGGGCTCGCCTGCTAAGTGAGTGCTGGGTTAAACCAGTCGCGGGTTCGAATCCCGCCCTCCCCGCTAGCCAAAACACGTTCCGTAAAGAGCGTGTTTTTGTTTTCCAGACGAGCGCCCACAATTAGCTGGCGCAAGAAGAGTGGTTTCGGCCGCTCAATCCGCGGTTGGGCTCAAATGGGTGTTGGCTTTCAATTTAATTAAAATGAAAATCATGGGAATCATTCCGCAGCGCAAATTGTTCTACGGTCGCGGCGTGGCTGTCGGCGGGGTGTAATCAACGCTTTGGATGTTAAGGTCGGAGAAGGATACTACTGCGGCGGTATTCCCAGCTGAACGGACAAACACGCCAATTGTGCCGCTTGGGAAGCTGGGATCAACGATGCTGAATTGAAAACGTCCGTTTAAGAACAGGCGCATTTCCTTGCGAACTGCCCAGATGCCAATGCGGACTTCGCCCGGCGCGCCGGGTGGGACGTCGCCGCTTGGGAGAGGTTGTACCAGAGTGAGCCGCGTTCCGAAGTTGATGCGTTCTGCGCGGACGGTGCCGTTGCAGGCTAAGGCGAATCGATAATAAGTCGCGGCATTGGCGCGGACAAGCAGTCCATAGGTATCTTCGCCGCGGCAGAGACCCGGGCGGGCTGTGATCTCGGCGTAATAATTATCCAGCACCAGGTCCTGCCTGAGGCTGAGCATGTACACTTCGCTTTGCACGGAGAGCGTCAGGCGGTTGTTTTTTATGTCCGCGCTGGCCTGGTCCGAGGCGGCCAGGCTCCAGAGCGCTGGGTCGGAGAAATCGTCTGTGAGGATCTCATCCCCCAGCCCGGGGCGCATCTCCGGGGTGGGAGGGTTGGTGGATAAAACCTGCAGAGTAGGAGTGACTGAAGCGGGAAACCAGTTTATGGTCGCGGTGGGAAGCGGGGTTTCCGTCTGGGTGGGGGGCAGGGGCGTGGCGAGCCATACGTCCAGGGTGGAACAGGACGTTAAGAATGTCATTGCGAGGAGGACGAGGGTCCAACGACATCGTGCCCGTAGGGTAAGCAATCTCCGTTTGAGTTGGGGATTGCCTCGAGCGGAAGAACGCCGTCCCCGCCATGACCTGGCATTAAGAATACTCATACGCATTTGGTGGCATCGATTCTTTCAATGTGGCGTAAAATTAAATCATATCATTCTAGCATATCAGGAGAAAACCATGAGCGGGAAGCAAGTGCTGGTAACAGGTGCGTGTGGTGAAATTGGTCAGGCGCTTGTGCAGGAATTATCGAAGCGGGGCGGGTATCGAATTGTTACAGCGGATATGATGCCATTGCCTGATTCGATCAAAGATCTTGCGGGGGAGCATGTGCAGGGCGATCTTGTTTATAAGATAAAAACTTTTTACGATTACGATTTCGATATTATCTTTCACCTTGCGGCTTCGCTTTCATCGAAAGCGGAGATTGCCACGGAAGAGGCGCATCGCATCAATGTGGAAGGCACGATGCAGCTGCTAATGCTGGCGGCTTATCGTTCCGAAAAATATAAAAAGGCGGTCAGGTTTTTATTCCCGAGTTCGATTGCGGCCTATGGAATGCCAAACCTTGATGCAAAGAAAAACGCGGGCGCAGTGAAGGAAGAGGATTGGGATAACCCGCATACGATGTATGGATGCAATAAATTATATTGCGAAAAGCTGGGGATGTATTACAGCAGGTTCTACGGTCAGAAACATTTGGATGAAAAACCCCCGGTCATGCTGGATTTTCGGGCATTGCGCTTCCCGGGCTTGATCTCCGCCTTTACATTGCCCAGCAGCGGCACTAGCGATTATGGTCCCGAGATGCTGCACGCGGCGGCGCAGGGCAAACCGTACTCCTGCTTCGTGCGCGCGGATACGAAAATCTCCTTCATGGCCATGCCCGATGCGATCAAGTCACTTTTAATGCTCATGGATGCGCCGCGCGAAAAATTGACTGCCAACGTGTATAACGTGGCGGCCTTCGCCCTCACGGCGGATGAATTCCGTCAGCGCGCAGTGAAGGCTTTTTCAAAAGCCAGCATCACCTTCGAGCCAAATCCGCGCAGACAGGGCATCGTGGATTCATGGCCTGAAGATGTGGACGATTCCCGCGCCCGCAAGGATTGGAAATGGAAGCCCGATTACGATATGGACCGCTTCTTTGATGATTATTTTTTGCCAGAGATCAGGAAGAGATATGGGAAGTGAGAGAGTAGTTATCAGTTACCAATAAGCAGTAAGATATACTACACCCAAGCAGCGGCCTGTTTTGACAGGGAGTCCAAGTCCGGCCCAACTGTCCGCTGCGTGCAGGGCGCTTCGCGACACAAACCATTGGGCGCATGAAACAAGAAGGGATAACATCATATGACTACAGAAAAACCTCCCCTCGATTGGCGATATCGCGTTGTAACCACACTTGCAAAGGATTTTAAATCCCCTTGGACAGGCATATTGCATAAGCGGGGTGCGCCTGTATCGTTGAGTACATCTGTGAGGCACGGAAAACGTACAATAGGAATCGGTGATCCAAGTGCGCCCGCCCTGTTCTTAAGTCAATCATATAAAGCATATGAACAATCTCAAAAGAACCATCCTTTCATAATCGAGGATCCAAACGCTCTAGGAGATGAGCTTTCCGCCTTTGTTTATGATTATTTAGAACAAATCATGGCGTCAATCATTTTTGCCTATACCGCAATCGAAGCTTTTGCCAATGAGGAAATTCCTGAGGATTATGTCTACGAATCGGAAAAACGATCTAGCGAAATTCTCATTGCTTATCAAAAGGATTCTATTGAACGTCGAATAGGTCTTGATGAAAAACTCGGCTCAATTTTGCCTAAAACGAAAAATCTAGCTACTCCAAAAGGATTAAAAATTTGGTCAGATTACGTAGAATTGAAACGTTTGCGTGATCGGATTGTCCATCTAAAAAGTCGAGATCGAGCCCATTCCAAAGCCAATGATCTTTTTCCCGACTCCATTTGGAGTCAACTCCTACACCCAAAGCAATTACATTATCCATTAGTTGCTAAAAACATGATGTTGCATTTTGTAAAAAAGGAGAGTTTTCACTGGCTAAAGTATTGTCCCTTTTAATTATGCGCCCAGCACAGCGTGCAGTGGGCGCAGGGAAAGCTCTTGAGTGCACATTTTACAAGGATTTTTTCTGGATTCGGGTTTTTCCTGCTCCCAAGCATTGTCTAGCCTGTGCTGACGGTTCGACTCGCTATGCGGCTCACCGTGTCGAAGCACCCGCCCACCTGCCGTTAACACTTGCCGTTGGGCGTTTTTTCATATATAAACCCGCCTTACACCAAGTTCACATATATGGTAACATCGGCATATGCGGACAGTAAATTTCTATCGCCTTCCCAATGGTCAAAGTCCAGTTGATGAATTTTTAGATTCTTTGACAGGTAAACAAGCGCAAAAGGTTTCATGGGCATTAAGATTAATCGAAGAATTGGATATTGTTCCTGTTCAATATTTCAAAAAACTTGTTGATAGCGAAAATATTTGGGAAGTCCGAATACAATTTGGAAATGATATTTTCAGACTGCTGGGATTTTTTGAGAGCGGCACTTTGTTGATTTTGACAAATGGTTTCGCTAAGAAAAAGCAAAAAACACCTCCGCAAGTGATTGAACTTGCTGTCAGCCGTAAAAATGATTATTTGAAAAGGAGAAAAAAATCATGAGCGATGTCAAACGATATATTCAACAACGCGCCGAGCGCGATCCAGAATTCGCAGACAATTATGAAGTTGGTTATGCTGATTTCAAAATTGGCGTTATTTTACGTCAAGCAAGAGAAGCGGCTGGTTTAACGCAGGATGAAGTAGCGGAAAGATTACACACCCAAAAGTCTGCTATTTCCCGTATTGAGAATCATGCTGATGATGTAAGGCTTTCTACAATTCGTCGGTATGCGGAAGCAATTGGCTCTCATCTTCAAATCAGGTTTAAATCAGGTTGATCAATTCGCAAAAATAACAAAACTGGCGGCGGCGTCTTTTTTAGCAAGCAAGTCTGGCGCAACACAAAAACGCCCACCGATAAACAGCAGTGTGAAGGGATAAGCACTCCGAATTTGAAAATTGATCTCAACCCTCGCCGCCCCCGCCCTATTTTCTCAGAGTGGGGTTGTGCCGTCGAGCGGGAGGGGTGTTCATCTTTACTCGATCTGCCTGAGTTCTGGGCGCAATGCCAGAACTTCCGCCTCACTTGCCAGCCTCGCCCTGCCGCTAAGCCTTGCCGTTAGCTGGCTTCCTCGCAAACAGTAGTTATAAAAGCAAGGCTAGGCGCTTGACATTAGCGCGACGCGCTACAAAATAAGGCCGTGATAAAAACCTTCAACAATGACGAAACTCAAAAAATCTATCAGCGCCAACGTATATGTAAAACTGGACAGGAATGACGAAGCCATGGTCGATTATAACCGTGCGCTCGAACTTGACCCAAAATATGCACTGGCTTATGTAAATAGAGGGCGGCTGCAATTGCTGCTTGGAAACGATCAGCAGGGATTCGCAGACCTATCCATGGCTCTTAACCTCAACCCCGATCTTTCCGAAGCCTGCTCGCAGCGCGGAATTGCCTACTTCAACCAAAAACAATATGACCTGGCTTTGTCTGATTTTGATCAGTATGTTCAGCGCAATTCACAGGCGGCTGATGGTTTTCTTTTCCGTGGAATGACCTATTCCAATCTGAACCAGGATGATAAAGCTGTCCAGGACTTGGAGAGGTCCATCCTATTGGGGCCGGATGACCGACTGACTTGAGCCGAAGACACGTTCACCCCACACAACTGTTCGGTGATCAACTTAACTTTGCGAGTGGAGACACCTTGGACATACATCTCAGCCAATGCCAGCGTCAGGGCTCGCTTACTCCACAGGCCCTTTTCCAAGGCCTGTGGGTAGAAGCCTCCTTCCCGCACCTGAGGGATCTAGAAGGTGATGTCTCCCACCAGTGCCCGCATCATATTAGGCTTGAAATCGTTGGCATGGGCTATACGTTCGATCGTTCGTTGATAAGGTTCAGCGTTTATGTGCTGCTCCTTTTTGGTATCATAACCGCAAGGATAACATCAAACCTACTCTTATAGAAATTTACAGGTACGATATCACACTACCCTCCATGAACTTATGTTTCTTAAAAAACTGTGTTTGCAACAAGAATCTTATTCAGGAAAAAATGGCAAAAAACAATCGGTTGGAACCAAATTACTCATCCTGACGTCTAAAATAAAAAAAGGATTTGTAATAGGAGGAACCATGTTAAGGGTGCCAATAGTTTTGGTTATCAGTCTTCTGATGCTGGCAGCCTGCAGCCAACTGCTTATAGAAACGCAACCGGATCTCAGCCAACTGCCCACAAAGACAGTGCCGGATTTCAGTCTTCTCTTTAAATGGAATACCGGAACGCTGCCCCCACAATATACTTACACGTATACCATCATATTGGGGCCAGGGAAGGGTAGGCTGGAATATCAACCCGGATACGCTGATGATAGCTCACAGCAGTGGATGGTTGATTTTACGGTCAGTGAAAAACAAATGCATGATTTATATGAATATTTAAACAGCCAGGATATGTTCCGCAGTAGCTGGAAAAAAGGAGAGCCAATGATGGGAGCTCCTGGCACCAGACTAATACTTGAGGCATACGGCAAGCAATACAATATTCCCAGTATATCGATACTGGCTAGCAGCGAGTATGCGCGGGTGGATGCCGCCATGGAAGCCATCCGTGCCCTGGTGCCCCAAACCATTTGGGATGAAATGGAAACGCGCCAAGAAGAATACGAAGCCAACTATGAGGAATAAAACGTGCGTTTTCTCATGGTTCGTACCTGCTATCAACGATGATGTTGATCATTTACTTCCGCACAGCAAGCAGGGTAATAATTACCCAAAACGAGAACAACTGATATCATCAATGGAAAACTGAAATGAAAGCCCGCGTGATTTTTTGTTTTTTTATCGCACTATTTGGGACAGTCATTCTGTCTTGTGGTTTATTACCACTCGATTCAACTGCAAGGGTGGGTACGCCACAGAATCAACCGACAGCTGAACCCTGGCATTTTTCCATTCCTGTACCCGCCGCCCAGGTAATCGACCAGCATGCAATTCATCTGACCTTAAAAGAGGCGGGACATTGCAAAGCTCTCGCGCCAGATGATTGGGGTTTCACATCCATTCCGCCCTATGTTGGAGCGGATCTTTTTTCGCCCGATCAAAGCAGCCATGCCGCCTGGGGCATCACCAGCATATACAAAGCGCTTTATCCAACACCGCAATCAGCACTGATCTACCTGCTGGATGCGATAGGATATCACAGTGCGTCGTTGCTGGATGAACCAGTTGAAATTGGCTACGGTTTCATGACGGCGAGATTCTCCTCCGGCATCGGCCGGCAGGGGCAGCTAATATTCAAGCTATATAATCTGGACGCCAGTCTTTATGTGATTTCGGTATATCTTGGCGCAACGACCAGTGAAAGCTGGGAGATCAACGGACCTGAAGTACTCACAGCTGCCATCTCTATCCGCTGTGTGTCTCAACTTCGCCCTTCCAGCGCGAACCTGGATTTGGATTTGTCAGACGCTTCAAACAAAGCCGATAACCCGGAAGTGGACTTGTCTGAAAAATGGAGCGAGGCGATACTGGGTTTTGAAAATGTGTATTCACCGACCACAGGCGAGCATTACCTGGCGCCGCTGGATACATATTGGGAGACAGGGCCGGATGGTGGGGGGTATTACCGTGAACTGCCCGGCGGAGGCTTAGAGAAATTGGAGCTTGGATTTGGTGATTATTGACCCAGCCTTTGTGAGTAGGTGATCAACACTCGGATGATTGTGATGCTCTGCTTTTTATCATCGTAAAGTTTCATAAATTCGTCTGAGACCAACCCAATATAGCAGGTATGGAGGAGACCAAAATGAATGATATGAAACGAAAACCACTTGTTATTTGCCTGGCACTTCTCGCCGTGCTAATGGCCTGTCGGGTAAAAATTGCTCACAGCCCAACCAGCACCATTGAGACGGAACCCACATTAGCGTTATCCCTGCGCGCAGTTCCCACGCAAATCTCACCGAAAGACGGTATGGTGGCGATGTACGTTCCGGCAGGTGTGTTCAGAATGGGCAGTACGGATGAAGAGGTAGATGAAATATATAACGAATGTTATGACAATATGGAAATGCCATGCAAGCGTGAATGGTTTGAAAATGAGATGCCTGCCCACAATGTTTATCTAGACGCCTTCTGGATAGACCAGACTGAGGTGACCAATATCCAATACCAGATGTGCCTGGAAGCCGGTGGCTGCGCACCGCTTATGTCAAACGAATCTTATACCCGCGACAGTTATTACGGGAACGGCCTCTATGATGATTTCCCGGTGGTTTATGTGGACTGGTACATGGCAAACGCCTACTGCCAGTGGGCAGGTCGAAGATTGCCCACCGAAGCCGAGTGGGAAAAAGCGGCGCGCGGGACAGACGGGCGTAAGTACCCGTGGGGGAATGGAGCTCCAAATGCTGAATTACTGAACTTCAGTTATGATAAAGGGGATACGACAGAAGTAGGCAGTTACCCTGCCGGTGCCAGCCCATATGGAGTAATGGACATGGCGGGTAACGTAAGGGAATGGACGGCGGACTATTATGATCCTGGGTATTACAGTGCATCACCCACAGAAAACCCGCAGGGCCCGTCTTTTGGAGATTATCGTGCGCTGCGTGGCGGCAGTTGGGGAGAACAAGCCAATGACGTCCGAATAACCACACGAGGTGGAGACCGACCCACCAATCCCGTTTGGCGTTACTACCTTGGTTTCCGCTGCGCTTCTTCATTCGCAACCATTCAGTCGCCGGCTGCTGTCCAGACTCAGGCCGATTTTTTACCTCAGGAGACTTCGACAAAGACGGTGGTATCCGGCTTTCAGAATATGACAGGAATATTGCCTCCTGGTACCAGGGTGAGTGGGGTATGGGTGCTGCCGGATGGGACGCCTTGGATATACGGAGATACTGGAATTTACAGCATTGACATAAATGATCAGGTTCAATTGGTGTTTGACCAGCCGGTATGGGGACTGCAGGGTGTAGATCAGTCCGGGTACGTCTGGGCGTTGGGAGAGAATTATGAGTCCATTGCGGCTTTTGATGGACAGAATTGGACAATTTACGGACCAGACCAGGGATGGGATAGATTGCCAGACCGTCCTTATCTCAGTCCGGGCATGGGCAAAAGCCTGTCACAGGATTCGGAAGGTAACATCTGGATTGCGACAGGAACGGATATGGTACGCTTGTACGAGTCCGAAACAGACGCATGGCGCAACCTTCCATCGCTGCAATTGGGATTTCCACCTTATCAATCTTCTGATTATCAGGGTTATTTTCTGACCGATACCCTCATTTCCGAAACCGGAGAGGTATGGTTGAGCGCCTGTATTGGGGAAGGTGAGGTACTGAGCCCCTTTGGAATCTGGCACGGGACTGGCAATCGCTGGTTGGAATGGAATGCCGCCAATCAGGACTGTGTTCTCGATATGGCCGCCGGTTTGGATGGTGTAATATGGGCCGGCGGGTTTGACGCTCTTCTGAAATATGATCCGCAGTCTGGCAACTGGAGCAGGGTCGCCCTTCCACCATTCGATCGCCGCCAGATCGTCAGCCAGATTACCATCAACCCAGCCACCGGCTTACCCTGGATTCAGGTCATCCGATATGGTGGAGCCAGTATATATGGTTCGCTGATCTATTATCATCTAAATCCGTCTGGGTGGGTTTTAGATATGGAAAGTCCATCATTTTCAGATATTGGGACGGCATTTGAGCTTGATGGGACAGCCTGGATGTGTGGAGATGGGCAGGTTATGAAATCAAATGGAACTGTTTTGAATGAAGCGGCAAAACTGAACTTGAGCGACTGCAAGATCACTATTGATGGTAATGGTCGGGTTTGGGTAATCGGTGTGGATCAGGCTGAGCTATGGATGCTAAATAGAAGGCTGGATTAAACCCCATTGCCCCCGGCGGGATCCGCTTGCACCCTTCAGGGCGAACCCACAACCTCATGATTCGAAGCCAATAGGTAATGATGTCCACAGCGTCTATAGTGTCCATGTTGAGCATTACCTGCCACATGAAGGGTAGTTTACACCTGGTATCACCGGCATTGTCCCCGAAGGAGGAAAGGCGATTTATTATTGTCGATAAGTGATGAGTCCTGATTTGGCATGAAAGTTGTCACAGTATGCAGTGAAAACTGGGAGATCAACGGACCTGAAGCGCTCACAGCGGCCATATTGATCCGCTGTATTTCTCAACTTCACCCTTCCAGCGCGAATCCGGATTTGTATTTATCAGACGCTTCAAACAAAGCCGATAACCCGGAGGTGGATTTATCTGAAAAATAGAGCGAGGCGATACTCGATTTTGAAAATATGCATTCACCGACCAGGGACGAGCAGTAATGCCATCCGGTTTTCCCCATAAAGAAAAGTAAGGTAGTGATGAAACAGATTGGTCACCCTTGGATGACAGTATATTTTCCTCACTAACCAAACCTATTTGAATTTTCTGCCCCAAAGGGCATCTTGAGTGCGGGAGGTTAGGGGGTGGGGGAAAACACCGTGTTCCGCCGACCGTAATTCTTCCACAGTGAAAAACGCGCTGGGATATGCCTGTTTAATTAAACCGGCAACCTCTGGCAGATTCTTTCTCATGACAATGGTATAGATCAGTTTCACAGGTCCCTGAGAACCTTGTGCATTGACGTCGGTAAAGCCATAACCCTTTTCGTGGAGTTTTACCGTCAGATCTTTAATATGTTCCGGGATGATGACGCGTATCACCAGCATGCCCATTGCAAGTTTATCCTCGATATACATGCCGATGTAATTGCCTGTGGCAAACCCGCCTGCATAGGCGAGATAGGCAACGACATTATGTGCGCCTTTTGTGATCTGCGCGATGACCGTCACCCAGATGAAGACTTCCACAAAGCCGAGCAGGGGCGCGAGATAATTCCTGCCGCGTGAGGTGAATATGATCCTGAGCGTGCCCAGGGTCACATCCATCACGCGGGCGCAGAATACCAGTAGAGGCAGGATGACCCAGGCATACCAATCAAATATTTCCATAAATAATACTCCTTTATAAAAGAGGCACATCACAAACTGCGACTCTGCCACATGGCGTAATATAGCAAAGCATTGCCGTCATGGACTTGATGCTCAGGCAAAATATCCATGCGATTCATACGGCTACGATTTGAGTACGCTTCATCTCAAGCAAAGGATCGGGCAGGCTGAACGGAAAGAGATATCCCTTTGCGCACTTGTAGCGAGGCAGAGATATCATGAAATGGAAATAAAAACCATTTCAATCTGCTAATCGAACAAGTTCAAAGGGAGCTTGGCAGGGATGCCCATTGGCCACGTATATGCTGGCTTGATGTGGTAAGAGAATCACGCAGGAAATCGTCACCGCCAATGGGTCAATCTCGGCATGCCGGCAGAGAGCGCTTTGGCTATCGCTATGTTGACCCATCAATGCCTGACTCCAAGGAATATCCACCTGTCCTTTAGCCGATCGCAGGGCGTTTTCAATCATCCTTAGGCGGCCTTGAGAATTTCCGCGTAGGTGTGCTTGTTCTTTATCCACCCAAAGTAAGCGTGTCTCTGGGGCAGTGAAATGGTTGGTGCTGGCTATGAAGCCACAGTCGGATTGACGTATGGCTTGAACGGAATGAGCGATCTCGAAGACTGCCATATCCCCCTGAGCATCGAGGACAGTCACTGAACCATCCCCAAAATGCGGGCATGTGGGCAGGTAATTTATCGCCTCTTTGACAGTAGCAAAATTCTGCAATATATCCATCATCAAAGAATAACGGGCAATTCCGGGACCGATATCGGTAGATGATATAAAAGTATCTACCACGGCTAGTCCTGCGCTGTTAATACCCGAACTGAATACCCCCGGGCTGCCGGCGCTGGTAAGGCACAGGAATGGATTGCCGTGGGTCGGCTTGATATGCGCCAGACATTGAAGCGGCTGATGATCAGGATGATAATCCCGGTTTTTTACCAGGATTGGAGCCCCGTCTCGTGTGATCTTTCCATTGGCTCCCCATGTTGAGCAACCCTCATTCCGTTTGGATCTATTAAGGCTGCTTGTTAGGTAAGACGAGACGGTGTAGGCAAAATACTCATCCCATTTCAGATCCAAGGCTTCAGCCATACCCAACAACATATCAAGCGTCTCAGGTGCGTGTTTTTCCCAGATTCGGGTAATTTCATCTAGTTCGTGAAAAAAGTCAAGGTTCCACTTTTGAAGCACAGCCAATCGGGTGTGGATCGAAGTTTGGATCTGGGGGCGTAGATCTGATACCTGTTCGCCATGCTGTTGACCAATGTTGCGGGCATCCCCGGAAAGATTCAACACTCTGATCATTTCGCCCTCGCAACATCCACCTGTGTGGTTGGCGAAATTGGCTTATCTTCGGTTTGTGGGTAGGATTGGTAATTCCAACAGGCGACTTTTTGAACATCAACTTGAAAATAAGGTGGGTACTGTTCCTTGCAGATTTTACCAGCTTTGGCAAAGCAACGCGGATGAAAAGGGCATCCCGAAGGGGGATTTATGGGGCTGGGCACATTGCCTGGCAACAGAATACGTTCACGGCGTGCTTCTTTTTTCACTCGTGGAATAGCAGCCAGGAGCGCTTGAGTATAGGGGTGTCGCGGTGATTCAAAAGTCGAAGCAGTACTCCCTTTTTCCACAATATGACCGAGGTACATCACTGCTACCCGATTGCTAAAATAATTGATCACACTCAGGTCATGGGTGATGAACAGATAGGTCAGGTTGTATTCTTCGCGTAATTCTTCCATCAGATTGATTACCTGAGCCTGGATGGAGACATCCAGCGAAGACACTGGCTCATCGGCGACGATAAAACTGGGCTGCATTGCCAATGCTCTGGCGATGCCTATTCGTTGACGCTGCCCCCCTGAAAATTGGTGAGGGTAAGAGTCGATATGGCGTTCGCTCAAACCCACCCGGTGAAGCAAGCGAACAACCTCAACCTCAATCTCCAATGAGTCACGCATATTGCGATGACGCAGGGGTGTTGTGATGATCTCACGTACCGTCTTGCGAGGATTGAGAGAAGAATACGGATTTTGGAAGATGATTTGAGCTATACGGTGATATTTCACCATTTGGGGATTCTCGCCTGGTTTGAGAACAGCCTCGACATTACCACCAGATACTGGAGCACCGTGGTACATGATCTGGCCTTGTGTCGGTTCCAGGAGGCAGGTAAAGATGCGTCCCAGGGTCGTCTTTCCACAACCGCTTTCACCCACCAATCCCACGGTTTCACCCTGCCAAATGCGCAAATCTACGCCATCCACTGCCCGGACAATCTTGGTTTTTGCGCCGATGAGGGCGCGTGCCAGGATGCTGGGTTGGATGTAAAAATGTTTCTTTACGTCGGTAGCTTCAAAAAGTGGCTGACGATCATACCCGGTGAATGTATTATTCATTGCATATCCTTATAATATGCTCCCATGACCAGTCGGAACAGCGTTCGAAATTAACCTGCACCAAACAGCGGCTATATGAACCCTCCGTAGTTTGTAGCATGGGAATGGGTCCTTGCATACAAGTTGGGCGAACCAATGGACAGCGTGGTGCAAAGGCACATCCCGGCGGCAAGTTGATAACGTCCGGCACATTGCCAGGGATGGGCTGTATTCGTTGACCTTTTTTGCCAATGGATGGACGGCAGGAAAGTAATCCCCGTGTATATGGATGCTGGGGATTTGATACCACATTATCCACCGGCCCCTGTTCCACAATCCGTCCGGCGTACATGACAGCAATCGTATCGCAAAATTCCGCCGCCACACCCAGGTCATGTGTAACCAGTATGACTGCGGTGTGATGATCCTGGTTGATTTTTAGCATCAAATTCAGGATCTGTGCCTGGATGGTCACATCCAAAGCTGTGGTGGGTTCGTCGGCAAGAAGAAGGGCTGGCTCGCAGATCAATGCCAGAGCAATCAAGGCGCGTTGTTGCATTCCGCCTGAAAACTGGTGCGGATAGGCAGCGTAGCAATCCATGGGTGATGGGATACCCACCTCGTGCATGGCCTGCAACACCCGCTCTTTCTCTTGTCTCTTGCGCATAATATCAAATGGCCACGGCATGGTGGTTCCAGGAATGATATGGTGCAGGCGCAGCGATTCCCGAATTTGTTCTCCGACAGGGAAGACCGGGTTGAGGGTGGTTTGCGGGTCCTGAAAAATCATCGTGATTTCCCTGCCTCGAATTCCCCGTAGCTCGCGTGGGGAGAGCTTCAACATATTTTGGCCATTGAGGTGGATTTCGCCACAGGTTATTTTCCCTGGGCGACTGATTAGCTGTAAAATCGAAAGCAACACAGTACTTTTACCGCAACCGGATTCGCCCACAATGCCTAACCTGCCTGCAGGAGGCACCCGTAAGGACAGGCTATCTATTGCCTGTACCGCTCCACGCTTGGTGGGATAGGTTACCGATAAACCACTTATTTTCAATAGGGATTGAGTTTTTTCCATGAATATAATTCCTTACGAACGGTTAAGCTATCGTTTTCAGGCGAGGATCCAATATATCGCGCAACCCCTCACCTAAAAGGTTGATGGAAAGTACCAGGATCATCAGGGCAATTCCTGGCAGGGCAGAAGCCCACCATGCCACCAGCATTAAATCCCGTCCAGAAGATACCATTGAACCCCAGGCGGGTATGTGTGGTGGTATGCCCAATCCAAGAAAGCTCAAACTGGCTTCCATAATGATCATCTCACCGATACGTAGTGTTCCCAGTACAAAAACCGACTGAATGATATTGGGCAGGATTTCCTTAACTATGATCGCCAGATTTCCCAAACCAGTGACTTTGGCGGCTTCAACATATTCCTGTGTTTTTTCGGACATCATCTCACCGCGCACCAGGCGAAAAAATTCCACCCAACCCTTGAAGATCAATGCCATGATCAGGTTGTTAATACCTGGACCAATGAATGCCATCACGCCGAGGGCGAAGATCAGGAACGGGAACGCCAATAGCAGATCGGCAAAGCGTGAAGTTATCGCGTCGACCTTACCGCGATAAAAACCAGCCAGTGCTCCCAGCGTGCCCCCCACCAGCACAGAAATACCCACCGAAAGCCCTCCCACCATTAAAGAGATCCGCGCGCCAAAGATGATGCGAGTAAGAAGATCGCGCCCTTGGTCATCGGTGCCCAGGGGGAATTCCCAGGAACCGCCTTCCTGCCAGACTGGGGCGATCAAACGGTCACGCAAGCTGCCAACCGCAGGATCGTGGGAGGTGATCTGGGGGGCAAAAATAGCCGCCAGAATGTATAAAATCACAATAATGCCACCGATCAAAGCCGTTGGGTGAGCGAGTAGCTCTCCCATAAATTCCCTTAGGTTGCGCTGCAATAATTTCCAGCGAATGCGCCACAGGTAAACCAGACGGTCGGTGGGATGATTAACTGAGGGGATAATTTCCACTATCGATTCTCCTCATCAAAGCGTAATTTTCGGATTGAGATAGGTGTAAAGGATATCAACAATCAGGTTCGCCATCACAAATGTAAAGGCATAGACCATTACTGAGCCCTGTACCAATGGGAAATCGCGGGCGAAAATGGCGCTAACTACCATGCGCCCCAACCCCGGCCAGCTGAACACAGTTTCAACGATCATGTTCCCACCTAATAATACGCCCACTTGCAGTCCGACTACTGTCACAGTGGGGATCAAGGCGTTGCGCAAGGCATGTTTAAGAACGACACTCCACTCAGGGAGGCCTTTACTGCGAGCCAGGATTACATAATCTGAACGCAGGGTTTCCAACATGCTGGAACGAATTACGCGCGCCACTACGGCAGTTGCTGCTGCGCCCAGGGTAATCCCCGGTAAGACCAAATGCTTAAGCGAACTTATCAGAGCAGCACGATTACCGGTAAGAATACTATCTATAATAAAAAAGCCTGTGCGGGTAACAAGACGGGCATCATAATCGATCCGTCCTTGGACTGGCAGCCAGTGTAATCGTACAGCGAAAATTAAAATCAAAATAATTCCCAACCAAAAACCCGGCATGGAAATTCCCAGGAAAGCACCGGCCATGCTTAAGCGGTCGAGAAGTGAATTTTGCCAAACCGCGGATAATATTCCTATCGGTAAGGCTATTATCAGGGTAAAAATGAGCGCTGCCACGGCAAGCTCAATGGTGGCAGGCAAGCGATCTCTTATCAAGTTAACAACAGGGGCTTTTTGAATATAGGAATATCCCAGGTCGCCGCGCGCTGCACCTTTGAGAAATAACCAAAGTTGAACAGGCAGCGGTTTATCAAGATTGAATTCCGACCGGAGTTTTTCTATCTCTCCGGCGGAGACAACTCCGCTTCTACCCATCATGATATCCACTGGATCTCCGGGTGTTAAGCGCATGAATAAAAAAACAATGATTGCAACACCGAATATGATTGGTATGGAAACCAGGGTACGCTCAAGAATTTTTATTGCTTTCATAAGTTAGTTCCTGGGATACGATTACAGGTATCCTGGGGCAACCCAAAGGTTGCCCCAGGACAGATCACGGGAAAACAGATTGAGCTCTGGTCATTTCTCCAGGCAGACGTCGTGCAGATTAATTCTCCCGTCCGCAGCTGGGGTCCAGTTTTGCACCCTGGCTGAGGCAGCTTCAACAACATCCGGCAGGATGAGGAAGATTGCCGGCGCTTCATCATAGATTATTTGCTGAGCCTCATCATAGATTACATGACGAGCACCAGTATCTATGGTTGTTTCACCCAGCTTGATCAACTCATTCACGCGAGGGTTGTTATAACCCGAGAAATTACCGCGGCCATAAGTTGTATTGGCCACAAAGCCATGCCACTTGGCTTCCATATGTCCAACAGGATCGAAGGCTGAATCGCCCCAGTCACCCATGAAAGCCATACGTTCACCGCCTTGAAGGAGCGGTTTGACGACGCTGTACTCCCAAATGCGCACAGTAGCGTCGATGCCAATTGCGCGCAGTTGGCCTGCGATGGCTTCAGAGATGCCGCGCAAATATTCCTCTGTGTCGATTGTGAAGGAGAAAGGAACGCCACCTTTTTCCAACATGCCGTCGCCGTTGTTGTCTGTCCAGCCGGTTTCAGCCAGCAATGCCAATGCCTTGACGGTGTCGTATGCGTATGGCTCAAGAGCCTTGTTGACATAGTTGTTATTGGGTGAGAGTGCGCCAGGCAGAGCCGCGGCTCTGCCGCCATAGAGAGCTTCAATGATTAAGTCTTTGTCAATCGCGTAATTCAAGGCTTGCCGGACACGAACATCATCGAAGGGCGCCTGATTGACGTTCATTTCCATCCATTTCGGAGTTGTTCCGGGGGCGGTTTTGATCTGGATGCCGGGAACCTGTTCCAGCGTTGAGACCAGCTCGGCTGGTACATTCTGGATGATGTCCACTTCACCAGCCAGTAAGGCAGCCACACGAGTGGACGCTTCGGGAATTGCGCGAAACACGACGGTATCCACACAGGCCGGTCCAACAGGTGGCAAATCAGGCGAGCCTCCGTAATAATCGGCAAATTTTTCCATCACAACTTCGGTATAGCCGGGTTGGGCTGATACGAACTTGAACGGGCCGGTGCCGATGGGGGCTGCAATGAAGCCTTCTGTACCAACTGATTCCAGATATGCCTTTGAAAGGATCTGCTGGTGAACCAGCATTTGCATGGCGGTCGGGAAGGGGGCGGTGAAGTGCATTACCACCGTATAATCTCCGGTCTTTTCGATGGATGCAAGCGGAGCGATCAGTCCCTTGCGTGGAGAAGTATGCGCTTCGGGATATTCGATGGCATTTTCCTTGATGATTCGGTCGAAGGTAAAAACGACATCATCAGCGGTCATTTCCACACCGTTGTGGAATTTCACACCCTGCCGCAGGGTGATTTCCAAGGTTGTATCATCTTGCCAGGTAAATGCATCTGCCATTTCATTGTACACATTGCTGACAGGGTCGCGGGTTACCAATCCGTCAAACATATTCCGGATGACAGTCTCAGAGTTGCGTTCGCGATGGTCAGCAGGATCGACGGTCAAAGGGGCAGCTTGTAGCGCCACGATGATGGTTTGAGGCTCTGAAACTACGGAAGCTTCAGCCGCAGGAGCGGTGACTTCAGTGGGATTGGTTTGAACTGTTGGTGTAGGAGTTGCCCCCCCGCAAGCCGAGAGAACAATTCCTAAGAGTAATACGAAAGAGAAAGCGACTCTCTTCTTTGTAGACATAACGAACCTCCTTTAGGTTGTTTGCTTTTGATGGTTTGCGAAAGTAATTTCAATCCGAACATTTCTTCCCAATTCACCTCTTTCTTTATTAGTGTGTAAAACCACTGCCTATGGCAGTGAGTAGAGTGAAAAGGTTAGACCGTGAATAGTGGTTGAGAAGTTGGGTATGATGAGTCTCCCTGGAAGGCGTGCAACCAACCAAAAAGG
>Ga0172370_10000197_pt1 | contig 88202 bp, 90 predicted proteins | sample LakKiv5m_FD_114538 | JGI IMG/M metagenome (GOLD analysis project Ga0172370, IMG submission 114538) | Freshwater microbial communities from Kabuno Bay, South-Kivu, Congo - kab_022012_11.5m | ecosystem: Environmental > Aquatic > Freshwater > Lake | place: Democratic Republic of the Congo...
CGATAAATTCAGGTTTATTTTACTGGCGTTATACACTTTGCATACTTCCGGCCCGTTGGCTATCGCGCCTCTGGCTTTCCCGGCCAAACGGCTGTCCGAATCCCACCCGTTACCATAGATAGCTACATCCATGTCCGCGATATGCTCAAGATACGGAATACGCAACGCGGCCGGGGCCAAACCCGACCAGGCCTGACTCATCAGATACTCTTGGGAACACCGCTTAAGAATGTCTTTTAATTCGCCTAATTCTTCCGCCGCTTTCTTAAAATCATGATACGTATACTTTTCTTCCGCGGCCATCCACGCGTACAAATATTTTGTTATCTTCTCAGGAAAAACCGCGTTGGCCGACGCGACATCAGGATAGTGGCAGACCATGCTTACGTCGCAACGATATTTCTCATACTCGTCATCATCCAATACCCGCGGATAGTACTTCTTCGGATTGCTGCCGAAATGAAAATAATGCAGCTTTGACGCGGGAAAGCCGACTTTCAGCAGATTATCCATAAATAACCGCGCGATGACCAACAACTGGTCGTTACGACCGATCTTTTGCTCTACGCTGATGTCCGGATTAAAAATAAACGGCATCGGGTCCTGCACCCAGGTCACCGTGATCAGATTGTCCGAAACAAAAAGCCCGTTCTCTTTCGCGGGATGGTTGACCCTAAACCAGAGTGCCGGCAGACGATCTCCGATCAAATGATAAAAACAAAAACGCAGAAAACTCCCGCGGCAGCCGCCTTCTTCCAAAACAAACGTGGTATGCCCCATCTCCTGAAAAGCATCCACGCAATCCCGCACAACATACTGGGTCACCTTAGTCTGCGTATTCAAATCGCTGAAAATGGCGCATTTCCTGTCCGCGCCCGGAGAAAATAACCCGCGCAGCGAATCTTTCGTAAATGAACCATAATGGCCGTTGATCTTCGGCACGTTCTCTTTCCCATGCTCGATGATCTCTTTAATGGCCGCGGGGACGCGCGCCATAACGGCCTGATAGAAATCGAGATCTTCGTCTCTACTGACAATCTCGCCATAAAGAGGGAAATACATATTCAGGTTATTTTTAATAAAATCCACGACCTGCGACGGCGAATCCTCGCCGGCAAAGAAAAAAACCCTTTCCGACATGATCATCTTCCGGAAATCAAAATTACCCAGGAGCGCCTTGAGGATTTCCGGATGGCGTTCGACCACAAATAACGGGCACTTTTCAGGCGTGTTGTCAAAAAGATACGACAGCCGGACGCCCGCGTCGAGGCCGTAGAAAATGAATCCGGTAACCTTCGTCTTCATAATGGACTGGACATACGTATTCATCTGGGGAATTATCATGTCCCGGCGATACAATTCAGCAGGATGATATGCCGACCACCCTCCCTGGGGTCCCCGCTTCAAGAGAGCACTATCGCCTGAACCCGTCTTTCCTATTTTGAGAAAAACCGAATCCTGATGCTGCTTAAGCCTATTGACCAGACCGGGATCAAACCGCGCCAGCTGTTCGATATTCCGGCTCAAGAAATTGGAAGTATCCGGACTATTTTCTGCAACACTCTGTATCATATCGTTCACAAGCAAGGGTTAACGCCGGTACAACGGAAAAAACCCGTTTCCTTCTTCAACCGGCTCATGCCGGGATTCTTTATCCCGGCGGTAGAGAGCGCAAAGATAGTCGTATTGCTCCTGCGAAAATATCTTTTGATACACGTAAAAATCCCGCCGCTGAGATGAAAAAGAAGCTTTAAACGCGAAAAGGCTGTCATCTCCGTTGCAATGATAGCCGCCGCCCAGGTTTACTGTCTGATATCCCTGCGCCTTCCCCCACAAAAGCGCTTCATATACCATAAGATTATTCGGACAGAGATGCAAGAAACGTTCGTCAGATCCGGAGAAATAATAATGCATATAGATCCCGTGATGTAAAAAGACGCTGGCGGCGATAACCTCCCCCTGATAATACGCGCCAAAAAGCGAAGCCTGTCCCGGTAAGAACGCGAAAAGTTCCTGAAAAAACCCCTCCGAGAAATAGTAAAACGCTTTTGCCTGCGCCCGGTCCATGGTCTTTTTATACAGCCGGTAAAACAGGGGGATGCCTTCGGCCGCGGTCATCCGCCGGACAGAAATACCCTCCCGCCGGGCTTTTTTGATGGAACTCTTATTCCCCTTGGAAAATCCTTTCCACAAATCATCTGCAGACAACGTTATGTCAACCGTTATCACCTGACGGTTCTTCTGCGCGTGCAATAAAGCCCGCACGCGTTCATCATGAATAAAATACGGATGCATCCTCCCGAATTCTGAAACAAAGCGCTGTTGTACGCAATAGTCATCAAAGTACTTCACAAATGCCTCAGCCACGTTTAGATACTGCGGACTCTGTGCGGCGATCACCGGGCCGCTATATTCCGGGGTAATGATGTCAAAAAGCGGCGCGGTGACTGGATCTTCAGCGTAAAAAGGAAGCGTATGTACCGGGCGCATCAGATAAACGCTGCAAGCGACGCCTTCCGAAGCCGTCAAACAGAATATGCCCGCGCCGTACACTTTACCGAATACCCGCGCATACCCGGGCAATAAAAAAACGTCCTGACACGCCAACGGCAATCCTTGAATAAACTCCGTCCACGCAGATTCCTGCTCAAGAGTCAACACAAAGGATCGTACCGCTTGTTCCACCGTCTTTAAACTTTCTCCGCTTTTACGATAACGCTCTCCGACGACCCATACATCGGTTTGATCTCGATAACCGGTCTTTCTTCCACAGACGAAACTTCGATTTGGAATTTAATTTCTAACCGTTAGTTTGCGATGTCTCTGTATTTGTATCTATCCTCTATCTTCTTGAATTGCTTACTCCTCCTCATTCGCAAAACGATTACTATTATCTTCAAAGGATACTTTGCGCGCAACACAAACGACCAAACGAGACGTATCCTTTAATTCGTTGATGGTACTCGTACCCTCTCTGACCGAAACATCAAAAAAGCGCGGGTGCGAGAAGCCGGCTTTGTCCAATACCGCCGCGATATCATCGGGCGCGTAAAGTCTCATCGTAGACACAGCCTGTTCCTGGTAATGCTCTGTCTGCATATGCCAATCGCACAGGGCTATCTTTTCCTGCGTCAACAGCCTATGGTTTCGCTGAAGCCGCGCCGTCCGCAGATACGGCGGAGAGCCAAGCGAAAGAGCCACGGTCTGAAGCGCAGGGCCGGAAAATGCCTGCGCGGTAAAAAAATCAAAAACACAGACGCCATATTCCATTAAATACTTATGGATATGCTGAAAAACCTTTACGCAATCCTGTTCAACCGGTACCGCGCCGATACCATTATGGGCAATGATCACGTTAAACCGTTCCGGGATATCCAACTGAGTTATATCCCCCAAACGGACATCGACATCGCTCTTGCCCAACGACTGTTGCGCGCACAAGATATCAAACATTTTTTGGGTCTGTGCCAGAGCGACGACGCTGTATTCTTTTCGGGCAAGATGTACGGCGATATCGCCGAATCCGGCCCGGATATCAAGAACGGAAGCTCTCTGACAAAGAAAGACATCAAGGAGCGTCGCGTAACACTGCTGGATCCCCGGATACTGCTGTTGATAAAACAACTCCTGCAACACGCCGGGCTCACGCTGACGATATTGGCCTAACAAACTCTCCATACGAAGATTCATATGCCGCACCTCCTTATTTGACCGCTCTTACCAGCCAGTGCTTGATACTCTTTGTTCTCTGCTCGATGGTACGTTCCGTATATTCGTAACTCATCGCTCTAAAGAGCGAAAAAAATCCGGCGAGTTCCCGTTCACTGAAAAAATGGACCTGCCCGACGTTATTCAGATCAAGCGAAGTGTAATCGGTAAAGGTCCCCGGTTCTATCTGGGTCCCTTTACCGTACGCATAATCGGTATCCGTACGGACCATGGAAAATAATTCTCCGTCTTTTTTCAGGGTGCGCTTGATTTCTTTCAGTATCCCTGTAATTTCCGCGGAGCGGTTATGCTGGATCGACGCGCAATCGATGACCGCGTCAAAGAAACCGTCTGCATAGGGCAATTGAATGAAATCGCCTACTCGTACTTCGGCCGTTAACCGTTCTTCCGCCAGTTTTTCTTTACAGAGCGCGACCGCTTCCGGAGAACCTTCGATCCCGAAGGTCGAGAACCCTTCTTTCGCCAAAAATATCACGTGCCGGCCCGGGCCGCACCCGAGGTCTAAGATGCGTATTTTCCCCCGCTCTTGAGCCGGCAGCTTAAAGAACTTTCCGGCTATAAAACGCACCACGGCTTCATCCGGATACTTTCCCCGGAAACCCTGTTGCGCGTAGATCGCGTCCCATTTTGCGTCCCAACTTTGTTTTGTATTCGGCATATATTCTCCCTTTGTCTAAATTCCCGGCATTCCTTTTTATGGCTTCCGCGCGCCGCAGAGAATACCCCGCATCCCGCCCTGTATGGCCTTGACCGTCGGAAGAACCGGCCGAAGCTGGACCCGGTTTGTCATCCCTCCATTAACGATCTCAGGATTGATCGCCGTATCAAAAAGACGGACGTCTCTAAAGCCGGTTTCCCGCAGCATGCCGCTGAGTTCTTCCGGAGTGTGCGCTTTAAAAGCGACTGAAGTAACGACCTTTCGGCCGTCATGAAACGTGAACGTATAATCGATGAGCGCGCTGCTGTCACTCTCTTGGAATCTTCCGGCATGCGCCCAGATAAACTTTTTGAAAGACAGACTCTCCTTTATACACTGTAATTTAAGAGCGAAGGCCGTACAGATCTCAAACAACAGCAACCCGCCGGGCTGCAGGTGATCCCAGCAATGCCTGAATACCCGCACCAGCTGTTCTCTCTCTAACAGATGCGTTAATGTCTCGCGAGAGAAAATACAGGCGAAATTCCGCGATAAAGAAAGCTCGGCGATATCCTGTTGTATAAACGCTATGTCCAAGCCCTTTGCCCGGCTCTTTTCCCGGGCGACCTCAAGCATGCTTTCCGAGATATCCACGCCGGTAACCGTGTATCCGTCTTCCGCCAAATACACGCAATTGATCCCGGTACCGCAGCCGAGATCCAGGAAAGCGCCGTCTTCTTTCTTGTACCCGAAAACCGCCAAAGCGACGATCAACCAGTTTTTCTTGCGTACGTAATGTTCGTACTGGTCGACGCCGACAAACTCATCATAGAAAGCGGCGATCTCTTTATAGCTGTCGGTAAGCATATCCAAGATAAAACTATTTCTTCGTGTCCGAGCTTAGACGGACCGACTGCAAACGCTGCCGTGCTTCGGCAAACGACGGATTCAACGTCAGGGTTGCCTTCCACTCCCGGACGGCATCATCTAACGACCCTTTTTTGTAATACGCCTCGCCTAAATAGAAATGCGCGAACCAAAGATGCGGGTAAAACTCGATCACTCCTTTGAAATCTTTGATGGCCTCATCAATGTTGTACGTTACCAGATTGGGATTATGTCGGAAATTCAGATCGATGTTCGCTTCTTCGCGCAACTGTTCGATATCTTCAGTATCGAATTCCTCGGTCTTAATGTTGCCGACGTAAAAACTGCGCGCGAAATCCACGGTCTCATCTTTCAAATACCCTTTATCTTTACACGTCTGATACATTTGAGTCCCGACCAGCGGCGTCGCCATAAAAAACAACGTCCAATCGAGTTCTAGACTCCTGGCGTAGTCGACGGTCTTGCGCATCGTCTGTTTGGTCTCTCCGGGAAACCCCAGGATAAAGAACCCTTTCGTCTTCATCCCCAAAGACCGGGCTTTATCGATCAACGGCTTTGCCCTTTCCAGCCGGATCGGCTTATGCATAAGGCTATCCAAAACAGTCTGGTCTCCCGATTCAATGGCTAAAGAAATACTGTAACAACCGCTGGCCGCCATCTTCTCCAAAAGCTCTTCATCTAAAGAATAGATCGCCAGGCCGCTGGGGACCGTCCAGCTGAGGTTGAATTTGCGCTGGATCATGCCGTCAAAGATCTCCAGGGCTCTCTTTTTATTCGACGTAAGGTTATCGTCTTCAAAATGTATCTCCTTGATCCCATAGCGCTGAATAAGCATCTCGATCTCGGATAATATGTTCCGGCTTGAACGATACCGCGGCACTTTTCCCCACAATAACTCTATGGAACAAAACGTGCATTTCGCCGGACACCCGCGGGAACTGATCAAGGAAGCGTACGGTTTCTGTTTATAGCCGCTGTGCGCGCTGCTTAAACGATGATACGATTGCATGTCCAACAAATGCCGCGCCGGGAACGGGATCCCGTCCAACTGTTGAATAAACGCTTTCTTGGCATTGAGGCATATCTGCTGCTGGGCGTTCCGGTACGCGATGCCATCCACCGCGTCGAGTGCGGTCCCCTGTTCCAGCGCTTTCAAAAGCGCAAGCAGCGTATTCTCTCCTTCGCCCAAGACGATATAATCAATGGCTTTTTCCTCAGCTAAGATCGTCCGGGGGATCGCGGTCGGATGCACGCCGCCGGTAACCACCGGACAATCGGGGAATACGCTTTTTACCAACCGCGCGGTGTTGCGTAAATCAAAATCCTTATTCGAAAACAAACAGGAAATGCCGACCACATCCGGAGCTTCCCGCTCGATGATCTCCCGCAATTGCCGGTCGGTCAGTCCATAACGGAACATCGCGTCGGCGTAGGGCTGTTCGCCTTGGTCTGATCCCTGCATCAACGCATCGACGATCTTCACCGCGTATCCGGCAGCCTCCAGCACGGCGGCGATATACGCCAAACCCAGCGGGACAAAAACGCTGACTCGGCACCGTGCGTGCGAAAAATCCCTGGGGCGGGTGACGGGAGGATCGATAAGCAAAATCTTTTTAATAGGCCTTTTCATAATTTCAAACGTTCGTTAAATGTTTCGTGAATGTGCTACTCTTAATTCCCAACGTCCAATTACCAATACTACCAATTAATGACTAATCACCAATCTCAAACGAACAATCAATTCTTTCCCGTTCTATCTTTATTGGTAATTGTGTATTGGACATTGATTGGATATTGATCATTGGTAATTGGAAATTATATCTTAAAAAACCAGTCTCTTATTCATCAGCTTTTCATCCAACTTCAAGGTCTCCAATACCCGCACGATCTTTTTCTCGGTATTCATATCCTTATACGGATTGCCGCTGAATATCCGTTTATATCCGGCCCTTTGGATCCGTTTCATGGCCCGCAGGATCTCCCGGCGGGCATAGCCGGTGTTCACGACGCAATCTGCCTGCTCTCTTCCATTCTGGCGGCTGCCGATATTGATAACCGGAGTCCCGAAGAAAGGGGCTTCAACGATACCGCTTGACGAATTGCCCAACAATAAAGAAGCATGTTTCAGCAAACCCAAATATATAGTTCGTTCGACATTCTTTACGACCGTCATCCGCGGAGCACTGCGGCATTTTTCTATTTCTTTGATCATCGCTTCGCACCCCAGGTCGCAATTCGGATAAATGATGACTGCCGGTACGCCGCATGCGGCTACTGCTTGCAAGGTCTGCCGCATATGCGTCGCGGCATGCGCTGCTTCCACGGCGACCGGATGCTGCAGCACGACGATGAATTTTTCGGTCGACGCTACCTTTGCCAGCCTGCGCACTTCATCGGCTGAAGCAATATCGCGCAACAAATCTTTCGATACGGCCAACGTCCCGACATTCTTGATCCGCCAGGGTTCCTCTCCCATGGCCTTAAGCCGCTGAGCGCTGGCCGCGGTATTCGGCAGATGAAAATGGCTGAATCTGGTCAGCGCATGGCGAAACGCGTCGTCCAGCCCTCCGGAAAGGTCTCCACCGGAAAGATGCACGATTGGAAGGCTGAAAGAAAGGCTCGCCAGGGCCGCGGCCAGCATCTCCATACGGTCCGCTTCTAACAAAAGTATGTCCGGCTTCAGACGTTCGAAAATACCCGCAAAACCGACAACGGCTTTTCCTAACGCTTCCGACATCTGCCGGTGATTTTCCTTACCGGAAAACATTTTCAACTCCGCGGCGACGCCGAACCCGTCCTTCCTGATCTGGTGGACGGTCGATCCAAAATCATCGAGCAAATGCATCCCGGTCACGACCAACTGTAACATAAGGCCTTTACGGGCACCGATCAGCCGCAGTAACGGCTTCATCACTCCATATTCCGCCCGGGTCCCGGTAATGACGCATATTTTTCTTTTCATACTCATTGCATACTCGTATGCGGTTCTTTACAACTGCGGCACAACGAATATCCCTCTATTTTGCCGGCTAATAATGCTTTCTGAAATGACCGCACCCGCGCGCTCTGCCACACCGTATCAATGCCTTCCGCGACATTTCCAAAGACCATGCGGCCGTCATAATCATAACAACACGGGACCAAAGAACCGTCCCAAAGAACAGTAAGCTTCTCTAAGGCTTCATTACAGAAGGGCCGGTCAGAAGCAATCTCCGCGGCAGAATACGGCGCTGACGATTGCCGTTCATAAGGGCCGACAACCCCCCGAGTATCTAAAAAAGCACCGGCGACTTGACGGCTCAGCGTGACAAAACCGCTCAGATCGACGAATGGTTTTAACGGATCAAGAAACGTCTCGGCTTTCTGACGTTGGTCCGAAGTATCATCCGGAACGATCGTCGATACCGATATGGTTATTTTCTTTGATAACGCCGACTCCTGGCGTTCACGATAGAGGGCTTTTATCGCGTCGACCAATACCGGCCAACGGCTGCCCGCGCGAATGGATTCGTACGTATCCGGGCTTATCCCGTCAATCGAAATGCCGATCGTCGTGGGCTGCGCATCCAATAATTGCCGCCGCAACCGCGCATCATCGAGCAATATCCCGTTCGTTTGGACCAAAACACAGACCCCGGCCGCGCGTAATCTCCTGATCATGCCGCAAAAAGACGGATGCAGCAACGGTTCTCCCATAAAATATAACTTTACGACGCCCGGATGCGTATCGGTAAAAGTGACGTTATCGACGACCAGATGCGGCAACGAGACTGAAACGGCCTTATAACTCCAACTCTCCAACAATTTTTCGACCAATGCCGGCTCGATAAAACCCTGCGGGCGGGACATCTCGCTCCGGGGGCACATACTGCATTTCAAATTACAGCAATTTGTCGGCTCGACTTGTAGCGACAAAGGAGAAGGGTTCAGCGGATACACGCCCTCGACGGTCTTTCCTTCCCTGGTGACGACACTCCAGGATACCTGCCGCTCTAAGATCTCGGCGGCTTTTTGCGAGAGATCCTCATCTCGTACCTCCAGCGCTATTTCGCGCGCGGCACGCGCGGCCCAATGACTCTGGGTAAGGGCCAAAGAACGCAATGCGGGGCTCATCATGAAAAACGCGGACAATTGAGCTAACTGCAGCGCGGTGTACCCGACAAAACGCCGCGCCATCGTATCGTAAATACCGGTATCTTTATAACGATAGTACGCGTCGATAACTTCCCGCAATACCTCCAGACCTTTTTTAAAATCTCCCTCAAAAAGATACGCGGTCCCGGAACAATACCGCGCCCACAGATTCCGGGCATCCCGGGCGGAGACTTCTTCCATAAGTTGCGTAATAAGCGGGTATTTCTTTTCCTTATAGAGAGTGAATAACCTGTCCTGCAGCTGTGTATTCATAGTAAAAAATCAAAGATTCAAACACGAAAGCCGGACTGCCGGCGGGCATCGTCAATGGCCCGCCTGAGATTCTAAAAATTGCCGCCTGGCCCGCTCTTCTCCCAAATACCACTGCGTATCCTGCAATTCTTTTTGCAGATTTGCCCCGTGCGAACGCAAATGATGCACCTGTTGCTCTAAATCGGCACAGCGGTGTTCGAGTTCACGTACTTTATTCTCGGCCTGTTCTTTACGTGAACGCTCCTCGCCTAAATACCATTGCGCCTCCTGTAATTCTTTCTTTAAAAGTTCAACCTGATTCTCTAATGGTTCCATATCCCCCTCCTTAATGAGACTTAGATCTTTTCAAGCTACCAGCGAAGAAAAGATCTTTAGTCGAATTACTCCCCCACTCCAACGTATACTGTCCAATTACCAACGTCCAATATCCAATCAATATCTAAATCCCAATGCCCAATTGTTAAAAAAGTATCTTTGGTAATTGGTTATTGAAAATTGATTGGTTATTGAATATTAGAAATTGGTCATTTTTTTAACGCACATCCTTTTTTCGTATTGGCGTATCCTTACTGATCGCACGCGTGACCCGCTTGCCGATCAATAACGGTAATTCTTTCGGCAAAGCCCCTTTCTGCGGGCGTTTAACAGCCAAATGTTCGTCGTTTAACACCGTCCCTTTTGGTATATCTACCCGGGCAATGATACTTTTACGGATAAACGGGATATCTTTCTTTTCCTGCGGGGTCGGCTGTTTACAAGCGCTGCCCAAACACGTTTCGATTTCCCTGATCAGTTGTACGAATACCTTAAACTCGTCCGGTTCATATGACGCTTTATGGTCCGGGCCGGGAAGCCGGCGGTCTAACGTTAAATGTTTTTCGATAACACACGCTCCCAGACTTACGGCGGCCATGGCGGCACTGACGCCGGCAGTATGGTCGGAGTAGCCTACCAAAACGTTGCAAGTTTGACGCATCGTAACCATTGCCCGCATATTCACTTCATCTAACGGGCACGGATAACGCGTGCTCGTATGTAATAACACCAACGGGACTTTCGCGGTACGCTGAATAGAACGCACTGCTTCCTGTACTTCCCGCAACGTGCCCATACCTGTTGAAAGGATCATCGGTTTCCTGTGTGCGGCAACGTAGGTAAGAAAAGGGATATTGGTAAGGTCGCTGGAGCCGATCTTAAACGCCGGAACGCGCAACCCGGCTAAAAGCTTCACGGAATGCCGGTCATCCGGAGTCGACAAAAAAACGATCCCTATCCGGCGCGCGTACGCGTGCAGATCTTCATGCGCCTTCTGATCAAGTTCAAGCGCCTTCAGCATCTCAAATTGCGTGCAGGACCCTCCGGAGGATGATTTTTGATACGCGACCAACGGAGCTTCCTTCGTAACGACTTCTTCGGTAATAAATGTCTGGAACTTGATCACGTCGGCGCCGGCCTCTTTGGCGGCCCTGATCAATTTCTTCGCCAGATCCAGGTCCCCATTATGATTTACTCCGGCTTCAGCAATGATCAACGCTGGTTTTCCATCTCCAATAGTTTTCTGTCCGATCTTAATCTGCATGCCTTACTCCCTTCTCGCTCGTGTAACTGGCTGCTACAATAAAAAAACAAGATCAACTGACCTAAATAACAAAATCGCCGCGATGTTTTCTAAATAAAAGAGACCCGATCGCCACGTCAGAGTAATTGTCGATATCCCAGGCGCCGATAGCTTCCGAGACATACGCGAAAACCTTACACCCTTTAAAATAGTGGGAAATGATCAAAGGGTCCCTGCCAAAGAGCAAAGGAGTCCGCATGACAATGACTCCCGAATCGATAAAATAGACTTTCGACAACTCTTGCTGACGATACGTTGAAAAATCACGCACGTAGGGAATAAATTCGCCGTTACCTCCTTTCACGACCAGCCGCTCCGGATGATACCGGTCGACGCCGGAAACACTGACCACCGCATCGGCTCCGCGCGCCTTCAACAGCCTCACCGCGCCATCGATAAGCCCTGCCGAGCGATACGGTACATTCCCATATAAAAGGACAACCACATCCGGGACATAGCCTTCTTTTCTCTTCAACGCGGCCAAAGTATCCCGCAACGCTTCTTCAATAGGTGCCCTATCCGTTGCCGCGGTACGATGCCGCAACAGGGCTTCAATGCCGTGCTTCTTTGCATAAGCGAGTATCGAACGGCTGTCCGAAGAACAAACCACCCGATGCAACGTCTTCGCCGAACGGGCAGCCTGGATCGTATGCCACAGTAACGGCTTTCCCATAAAGGGCAACAAATTCTTATTCGGAATTCGTTTACTGTTACCCCGTGCAGTGATAATACCGAGTATTTCCATTTTTAATTCGTCATGCGTACTGCGTACCGCGTATTGCGTCCTAGTGCATTTCATATTTACACGCAATACTCAATACGCATAACGCAATGCGCCTCTTTAATATTCGACTTTCTCATGCTTATGCACGTTGCCCGCGCCGACTTCTTTGACCATATACTCCTTCAACGTAATCAGTTCCTGGTCCGGCATCTCCGTGAAGTTAAGAAGCATCTGTTCCCCCATTTCCCACAAACCCATAATATATGCTTCTTCATCTTTAATTAACCCTCGCTCCAAAGCCATCCGGTACAGATCCGTACCGGGAAACGCCGTCGTAAAAAATACGGCGTCAGGTTTCATATTCAGGCTTCTGCAAAATTGGATACTCTCCTCGACCGTCTCTTTGGTCTCTCCCGGCGTCCCGATCATCATCGTAAAATTCCAGCGTTCGCCGGCCTTTCCAAAATACTTCTCGGTCAGACGCAAAGCGGTTTTGGCCTGTTCGACCGAGACATTTTTCTTCATCATATTCAAAATCTTCTGGCTTCCGCTTTCGATGCCGTAATCGACGTTCGTACAGCCGGACTCTTTCATCGCTTGAAACATCTTCTCATCAACGATATTGACTCTCCCGTTACACCCCCAGCTGATGTTGAACTTACCCTTGATCAATAAATCACAAAACTGAAAGACCCGTTCTTTGTTGATCACAAAACAGTCATCCAGGAACTGCACGCTCTTGATATTATATTTTTCTTTCAGAAGAGCGATCTCATCGATCAAATTCTGGGCGGACCGGAAACGGTAATTCTTGCCCAAATGGTAATGATAGCAATAAATACAGAAATAGGGGCAGCCGCGCGACGAGATCATCGCGATCTCCTTGAAATCATTCTTAAAACACTGCTGGTCTTTGTGCCCGTCATCCCATTTTGAAGCGGTCTTATGGTCAACGACAGTCTCAAAATAAATATCCATGGGGAATTGTTCCCACGCCGGAAACGGGACCGTATCAAGGTCGGGGATCTCCGGTTGCGGCGGCGTGCGCACAATGCGTCCGTCTTTCTTATAGACGATCCCCTTGACCGTGGCCAAATCTTTTTTTCCGCGGATCGCCCGGGCAAGTTCTCCCATGGTCTGTTCTCCTTCTCCCATGACCACGATGTCCGCCGGAGTTTGAGTCAACACCAGCTCGGGAATGGTCGTACCCAAGGTCCCGCCGATAACCAACGGGGTTTGCGGATGGTATTTTTTCACTAACGGCGTTATCCATTTTACAAAGCGATATGTGGTGATCAATCCGCCGATGCCGATAATATCCGCCTGTAATCCCTGAATCGCCTTTTCAATGTCCTCTTTACCGGGACGCAGCGCATTGATGTCGTACACCGCCACATCAAAACCCTGCTTCTTTAATTCCCCGGCGATATACCCGACCCCCAAAGGAAAGATATTGGGCTTGGCCCATTCACGGATCGCCGGATTAATAAATACGATCTTCATAACTGGTTATATTTTCTTATCAAAATACCCCTGGTCTTTTACGTCGTCGTTAAACGTCCCCTTCGGCCCGTACACGGGATCCTGCTGTTGTTCCGCGTACATCATCGCTACTGCTTCACGAATCAGGTTGTGGGCGTTTCGAAGCAGCGTACTGTTTAATTGCTGCGCTGTTTGGATTTCTTCCAAGACCCTGACCAGCGTTCTTTTTAAGGTCAATAGAGCGGGTTCACGCCAATAATCGGCTAAGAATGACACGGTGATCCTCTCTTGCGGCACCTTCAATCTCAAGCTCAAAGATATGACCAGCGCCTGCCGCTGATGCTCTTTTTCTTTGATCTTATCGACCAAAGACTGTTTTTTCTTCAATACTGCCAGCAACGAATCCGGTTTCTTTAAGAACAACGACGATTTCTCTTCATCTAATAACGGTATCATTGCTTTATGCAACACAAGTTCATCATCCAGTAGTTGTACTAACTGGTTCTTTTCATCCATATAAAACTCCTTATTTTTCAAGCGATGTGCGCTGAAGACCTGCCGAAGAAACTCCTTGGGGCGGCGTTCCATCCGGGGATTGAGCATGCGCAGCATTCTGTTGCCGGGTATAGACTCTTTGGCCTTGCTGTTGCTGAAGGGTCTTATACAGCATATCCGCCAGCCCAATGCCCTTGTTCGAACGCGTAACGGAATCGGCGACAGAATCATCCAGCATGTCACGGTAGATCTGCTGCGGCCGGGACTCCTGCAAAAAACCGCCTTGCGGGACGGTCGCACGCATCTGTTTCATGAGATACGAAAGAAAAAAAGATTCAAAGTCCTGGCAGGCTTTCTTCATCTTCCGGTTCTCTTCGGGGGATATCGCAGCCTGCTGCTGGCTCTCGACCATTTCTTTCTGCTGTGTCGTCAACGCGTCACCGCTCACAAACGCCCCGCGATTCGGAACAGTCCATAAAGGCTGTGCCGCATTGCCGGTATTCGATGATACTGATTGCGTATTCATAAACCGATCCTTTCTATATGATCTGTAATTCCGCGTGAAGCGCCCCGGCTTCCTTTATCGCTTGAATGATGGCAATAAGATCTTTCGGCGAAACGCCCAAACTGTTCAAGGCTTTAACCAAATCGTAAATATTGACGCCCTCATCCAGCACGACCATCTTCGTGGTCCCTTCGCCGGAAACCGTGGTCGACACCGAATTGGAGACCAGCTCTCCCTTGGGCGGATAGCGGCGCATTTGTACGGTAGATTCGGTCGTTTCAAATTGATTTTGTATCTGAACGGATATATTCCCATGGGTGACCGCTACCGCAGAGATGCGTACTTCTTTGCCGGCTACGACGGTACCGGTACGTTCATTAATGACCACCTTTGCGATACTATCCGGCGTTATCGGCAGTGTTTCAATACGGGCGATCAGTTTTACCGTATCTTGCGCGTATTCCTGGGGAATAGCTACTTTAACGGTCCCGGCATCCAGGGCCTGGGCGACCGAAGAATTCATCTCCTGGTTTATTATTTTAATCACGTTCTCCGCTGTTGAGAAATCAGGCTGGTGCAAAATAACCGTAATAGCGCCGTTATGCACAATGGTCGAAGGGACTTCTTTTTCGATCAAAGCACCGTTCGGAACACGCGCGACCATCAATGGACCCTGGGCCGCCGTACGAGTCCCTGCGCCTAAACCGGTCGAAAGCTGCCCTTGGGCAACAGCATATACGTTCCCATCAGCGCCCTGTAAAGGAGTCTGCAAGAGCACTCCGCCCGCAAGACTGGTAGCATTTCCAATGGATGATACGACAATGTCCATACGGCTTCCCGATTTAATAAAAGGAGGCAGATCCGCGGTAACCATGACCGCGGCGATATTACGAGTACGGATTTGAGTGGCGACCTGATCAGGAGTGATATTTATCCCGAAATTACGCAACATATTACCTATCGACTGTACGGTATATAAGGAGCCCTGTTGGTCGCCGGTCCCGGTCAACCCGATAACGAGCCCATACCCATAGATCTGGTTCGCTCTGACGCCGTCGATATGCGCGATATCTTTAATACGGGTTGCGGCGCCGGCGGAACCGGCTATCATGCTGCCAACGATACCGAAGATAAGTAATTTCTTCATTGTTCTCCTGCTCCTTCTTTGTTCAACGCAAATTTTCTCGCATCTTCACGTTTTTCCGTATTCGCGTTACTCAAATACTCATCAGTGGAGTCCCCACGGACACGCCAGCTTCGCTGGCAGCCAGACTCCCTCCCCGAGGGGATTAAAATGGCCAAATCCAGTCAAGAACGGTTTCAAGCACCCCGCGACCTGTTTTATCATTCAACGGGCCTTTACCGACAACTTGCACCTTAGCGTCTGCCAACTGTGTTGATAATACCGTATTATTCGTTGTCACGTCTTCCGGCCGGACGATACCCGAAACCGCGACGGTATTCTTCTCCTTGTTGATCAACACCTCACTCGTGCCTTCGACAACCAAATTCCTATTGGCTAAAACCTCGACAATGCGCGTGGTGATCTGCCCACGAATGGTATAATTCCCTGAAAACGTACCGCCGCCGCTGAATTTATTCGAATTCTCGACTTCCCAGATCGGCAGGTTTGCCGTATCTGCCTTTTTGGTCGTAATGTCCGGATTTAAATTAAGGCTGTACTTATCTAACCGGGGCATAGACCAATTCTTGACCTCACCGGAAATAGAGGAATCGCGATTGCGGGAACTGCTGGTTTTTTGCGAAACCGTCGAACTTTCAACGATCAATACCGTGATAATATCGCCGATCCGGCTGGCTTTATGATCGGCAAATAATGATCCCGCGACCGTATTCTCCGCGGGCATCCACAACGAATCGGCCCAGGCATACCCAAAACCCATAACACATACAGTAATCATACCGATACTCACGAATATCTTCTTCATAATTTCTCCTCCGCTTACCATACGTACCCTATCACGAACGGCATGGGTACTGGAGCCTCATGGGTAAAACCCGTGAGGCGACGTCCCGCGCCATTCATCCACGGGCGCAGCCCGTGGTATCTGGTAACGGGAACAGCCTCGGCACCTTCACGGCCGGCCGAGAATCCAATACGGGTCTCATTGCACCTCAACAGTATGGGCATCTTTTACCTTGCCGTACAATTCTCGTTTCGAATCGTTATTACGGACTTTTATAACTTCATCCCGCTGGCCGTTCGCCAGCGCGATCCCTTTGGTCACGACTTTTATGCCTTTTTGGTCGAACACGATATCAATAAAATCCTGCTTTTTTATTAGCGGCGGCGTTTCCAATAATGACTGTGTTATAAACTTACCCTTAGGGATTGCCACCTTGACGACTTTTCCCTCGACTTCTTCCCTTTGGCTCAGCGCATCAAAAGGGATCTTCGAACGATACGCCTGAACAACGGCGCTATTTTCGCCGGTTAACGGCTCGGAACGTTTGATCCACCGAGTGCTCACGATAACTTCGGTCTTTACGTCGACCTGTGCGTACGTCATAACGCGTTTGACCTCTTGCGCGTTCACCGATATGCTGACTTCGACCGGCGTCAAACCTAACGGTTTCTTTTTCGGACAGCGAGCGCTGATGGTGACGTTCCCGGCCGGGACCATTTCATCCGCGGGTGGATTTTTAAATTCTATGTTCACGTCATCCGCGGGCCACTCGCTCGTTTTAATAACGGCCTCTTTGACCGCATCCGTAAGCTGGAGCGAACTGATTTTCTGCGTCTCTTGCGCGCACGCCGAACCGCAGAAGATAAAAACCATACTACACCGTATAAGCCATTTCATAACATTCATAGCATGCGTACCCGCGGTTTCATAACAAGGAACCGCAGGTACGCATAATTAAGTTACTTACCTGCGCAAATTATTCGCGACCGATAACATATCGTCCGCGGTCTGGACTGCCTTTGAATTAAGCTCATACGCGCGTTGCGCGATGATCATCCGGACCATTTCATCGACGACTTTGACGTTCGACGCTTCGAGAAAACCCTGGACGATCGAACCGAACCCCTGAGACGCGGGATTCGCCGTAACCGGGGTCCCGGACGCGGCGGATTCAATATATAAATTCTTACCTTGGCTGAGCAACCCTGCCGGATTGATAAACTTGGTCAACTGGATCTGCCCCAATTCGGTCGCCGTCGCGTTACCCGGCTGCAATACCGATACCACGCCCTCGCTGCTGATGCTGATTGACAACGCATCATCGGGAATCGTGATCTCCGGAGACAACAAATACCCGTCGGACGTTACCATTCTACCTTGTGAATCCATCTTAAAACTGCCGTCGCGGGTATATGCCGTGCTTCCGTCCGGAAGGGTGATCTGAAAGAACCCATCTCCTGTTATTGCAAGGTCCAACGGATTCTCAGTCTGAGTAAGAGCGTCCTGGCTAAAGATTTTCGCCACGCTTGATGGTTTTGAACCTAACCCCACCTGTATGCCTGTCGGTATTTGTATTTCCCCTCCTGCCGTGACCGGCGTCCCCGGTGCCTGCAACACCTGATAAAAAAGGTCCTGAAATTCCGCGCGCGACTTTTTAAAACCCGTCGTATTGACGTTTGCCAAATTGTTGGAAATCGTGTCGATATTAAGTTGTTGCGCGTACATCCCGCTTGCTGCACTCCATAAACCTCGTACCATGGTCAACTCACCTCCTCTTTGCTTTTACGCTTACCCAAAAAATTCCAATATATGTCTTGATAATTTTTTGGGGAGCCTCGACAAAACATGATAAAATCTACCGATTTTATCGCTGGAACCTTTGGTTCCGTCCCGCTCCACTCTTTAATATCGGGAAACGGGAGTCGCCCCCTGCGAAGCCTACCCTTTAGGGTATTTGGGCAGATAATGCCTGCGGCGCATGCATTATCTGGGCTTACACTCGTGCGACATCGCTGATCAACTGCCCTAAACTCTGGTCCTGCATCTGGATCGCTTTCTGATTGGCCTCATACATCCGCAATCCGCTGATCATGTTCACCATTTCACTGACGACGTTTACGTTCGATGTCTCTAAATAGCCTTGTGCCACCTGTACGCGCTCGGCATCTCTGACGGTTCCGCCCTGATTCAAAGCGTACAAATTATTCCCCACTTTACTCAATGACTGCTTGTTTTCAGGAACCACGACCATCAATTCATTCACTAAAGTGCCGTTCGCGACCACGCTTCCGTCCGCGTTAATCGACACATTATCGCCCGTGCCGACATTGACGTTTCCCCGGCGGCCGATAACGGTAAATCCGTCTTTTGTGACCAGATCTCCTTGCGTATTGAGGGTAAAACTGCCGTCACGCGTATACCGTTCCCCCTGCGGTGTCTGAATGACAAAAAACCCGTCGCCGGAAATCGCCACATCGAAAGGGTTCTCCGTGCGCTGTAACGCGCCGCCGGCATAATCAGTAAAAGTCCCGGCCGGCTGCACTCCGGTGCCGAGGACTCCTATCACCGGTGGGGCATCGAGATCTTTACTGATATCCACCATCCCGTTGCCGGATTGCGGGTCATTCACTCTGCTGATGACCATCTGATTAAACGCGGTATTCACCGACATATCTCTCTTGTATCCCGTGGTGTTGGCGTTCGCTAAATTATTGCTGATGACATCCTGCGCGATCAACTGCGCGGACATCCCCGACGCTGACGTATACAATCCCCGTAACATCTTAGCCTCCTTTCTTTTTACACAGATTGCATCCCTTCCCGGGATAATTCGCAGATACAACCGCTGAGAACACTTCGTGTTTCACCAGTTGTGTGCTCATTACTGATGCAGTGCGACAGATTATCACAGATAGAATCTGAGATCATCTGCGGATTTACATCAGTGGTCATCTGTGTATTCATTCTTCAATTAATGATACAACTTTTGCCGCGAAATGCTTCTCGACCGTCCCGGCCTGCACATACAGCTTTGGTATGCCGGCTATCTTCAAATTCATCAGATCCTGCTGCGTCTTATCCAAAACGATCAGATCTCCTTCCTTAAGATTGTACAATTCCTGGATACTGATATCGCACATTCCCATTTCACAGACGACATCGACTTTGGTATTCCCCAAATGTTTCTTTATCATCCCTTCCAGCTCTAACGTTTTCTTTTTCTGCGTGAACATAAACCATTTTTTCAAACTCAAATACGGGATCAATGATTCCAGAATCAGATACGGCAAACACAGATTGATCAAACCGGTCATTCCTTCGAACTTTAATTCCAGAGTCAGGATGACCGCCGCTTCATTGGGAGACGCGATAACGACAAATTGCGGATGAAAATCCAGCGATTCGACCTTGGTGTCAAAATGAACCGTCTTTTCAAAGGCATCTTTAAAACACTGCAAGATCCGGCCGGCAAGCCCGTACGACGCTTCGGCTTCCAACTGCGTCAGTTCCCGGCGGCTGGGTTTTTCCTTCTTATCGCCGCCCAACAGGTAATCAAGCACGCCGATCAAAAATGCCGGATCGATCTCGACGACCGCGCTGCCTTCCAACGGCGGCATCGAGAAGATCGCGATGTACGTGGGAGAAGGTAACGATAAAAACTCTTTAAATACGGTCTGTTTTATCGAAGCGATACTGACGTCGATCTCTAAACGCAGATGCGACGAAAAATGATTCCGGATACGGGTACAAAAATCCTCCATCAGGATCTGAAAGATCTTCAAGTGCTCTTTCGAGAAACGTTCGGGAGTATGAAAATCGTACGGACGTATCGCGCGGCCGTCTTCCATCGTCTTCTTTTGCGTATCTTCCTTCAATAAAGCATCCATTTCTTCACGTGATAAAATATCTCCCATACCTACCTCCGCACTTTTTGACAGTTCTTATTCTGAGAATCCAGTGTATAGACCCAAGCAAACAATTCCGCGACAACTTCATATAATGAAACAGGGACCGCTTTATCCAACGAGACCTCATATAACAAACGCGTGAGCTCCGGATTAACGTACAGCGGCACCCGGTGTTCTTGCGCGATCTGAACGATCTTCTCCGCGATATACCCCTGTCCTTTTGCCACGACTTTCGGCGCGGCATCGACGGCCGTATCATACTGCAGAGCGACCGCTGTCCGGGAAGTATCAAAATATCCGCTCTTTTTGCTTTCTCTTTTACGTACCATACGGTTATGCCTCCACCTGTATAAAAGAATCCTTTTTTTCTTCTGCTCGGCATTCACAATGAAAATCACCCAAGAAGAACGGGATTTTCTTCAGCCGATTCACCAACGCTTTTTTATTCTGCGTGCAGAACTCCTGGACCGCCGGCTTCTCCACATACACGCCGCAGGAAAGAGTCTCGTTGCGCACCGTGCACATAACACGCACCGTGCCGAGCGTTTCAGTAGGGATCTGCACCGAGAATCGATAACTGTCCTGGCGCAACGCATGCCGTTCGTCAAATTCCGGATAGATATAAATACCGCAAAAAGGGATATCTTCAACGCTATTGGTAACGGCCAGGGGTATGAAGATAACCGACGATTTTGAATCGTGGGCGAACGCATCTTTATTCAAAAAGTACACTCGTTCCAAATATTCCGCAACGGTATCTAAACGGGCGATATGCGGACTGCCTTCGGCCATAGCCGCAAGCCTGCCCCGTAAACTGCTTAAGGTCATCATAACTTCAGCGTTTAACGATGCTTTCGCCATGTACTGCACCATCGACGCGGTAATATCTTTCAGAGAATGGACCTGCCGGAATACCCCGAGCGTTTGTGTTAACCGCTCGATCAACGTGCGCAAGGTAGTATCAGCCGTGCTCTCTTGCAGAACTGCTAATCCGGAAAGCAGCTCTTCGATCTTCTCGAATAACGGCACAAAAAACAGCCCTTTCTCCTGGCTGAGCAGTTCCATGATCCTTTCTTGAAACGGCATCATGGCAAGAGACCCTGTCGCTGCGGCATTGCCGTCCGCGACGGCAGGCTGTGTTTCCGTATACCCGGCAGCCATATGCGCCGTATGCATCTGAGGCATTCGCTGAAACGTGTCCCGGCTTACGGGAAAACTACGAATATCCATTAGTATGCCCTTCGTTGTAACAATCCCAAGCGCAATGAAACTTCCCCGGTCCCGACACCCAACGTCTTGGCTATCTCGACTAAACTCATCCCCTGACGGGTCAATTCAGAGATCTTCTGGTCATGATCCGCTTCAACCAGAGGAAGCTGTTCTGCCTCAGAAACAACATCCAGAAAAAGCTCATCGGCAGGAGCCCTCAAAGAAACCGCTTTCTGTTCGACAGAAACACGCTGCAACAGACCGGTAAGCTCTTTCATCCGCACTTCCGCTTGTTGGACCAATGACATCAACTGCGCCTCTTTCTCATCGAGGTGTTTGACTTTACGGTTCACTTGTTCAAGCAACTCACCCATAGCCTGCTGAATACTCTGCACCTCATGGTCTAACTCATTTTTTACCTCCGGCGACAACAATACTTCCGCAGATACCGGAAGAGTCTCTTTTTTCGGCGCAGATTCCCTATGACGAAACATACTGTAGGCACAAAAAATCACGACCAAAGTCCCAAACATTCCCAATATTCCGGCAATACAATATCCCATAATCACATCCCCATGTCAGAACTATCAAGACTCATGACCAATTCCGTGAATTTCCCCTGTTTCTTCGCGCGCTGTATTAAATCCCGGTTAACGATCTCTCCTTCCCGGGCAATGACAACACCTTCATCCGACTCGATCCTGCGCAACAACCGCTTGCCTATCGCGAAATCCATCTGCCGGCGTTCAAAAATTGAGTTCAGATTAAATCCACCATCCTCGACAGGAGACCCGACCGTTGCCGCCATCGTCGGAGTACGCAGCACATAATCACGCGGCGCAACTCCGCTGCCCCGGATAACAATGAGGTCCCGCCCGATAGAAAGGACTTCCTGCTGGGTAATATTCCCCTGAGCTTCCTTCACTTTATATGACTCGATCTTTCCGGTAAACGCGTTAAACGCGAACTCTTCGACAAAGCCCAGCAAACGCCCCTCCTCCGTAATGACCTTATGCCCGATGATCTGCACGTTTTCCTGTAACTGCCGCTGTAACGAACCCAACGAAGAGGACATGACCGCGGAATCGTCATCAACCGTAACGACATCGTTGTTCATCCCCCGGATAAGCGCGAAAAGAATGACCTTCGTCTCAAGATACCAACGTTCATCATCAATGATAAATCCGACGACTTCCTGTTTGGTCGCATCCACGATAGGATACCGGATCTTTCCGGCCACTCTGCCGGTCCGTATGACCACAACGGGTTTCGCGGTTATATCTTTGGAATTCATGGTACTTCCTTTCGAATTACACTAACACATCAATAATGTGAGGCCCGCTGTCATCCGACGACCTCTTGTCTTGTTTATTATCCTCAGACGGCGTATCCGGCTGCCGTTTTTTACGGGATGCCGGCCGCTGTTTCTCATCAGGATTCTTCTCCAGATTCTTTATCTGCGTTTGTTCCGCTTTGGCAGCTGCTTCTGCCTGTTTCTTGCGGTGCTCCATCTCCTCCTGGAATTTCACCGCGGCCTGCTCCTGCTGCGTACGCGAATGTTGTTGCGCCATATGCTGTATCCGCTCGATATCTCTGGTCGCGGAAAGGACAATTTGTATTTCTGTCGGACGAAGCGACATCTATACCCACCTCGCTCATGGGTTATATTTCGATCTTAATATAGTCGAGCTTCTTTCGAAGCACCGAAACACTCTTACTGAGCAATTGAGAGATCCGGGATTCCGTTAACTGCACTGTTTCTCCGATCTCTTTGAGCGTCAGGCCTTCATAATAATAAAGCGTCAAGACCAGCCGTTCTTTTTCCTCAAGATGCTTAATAGCCTCGCTCAAAATATCGATCAATTCTCTATCTTCAACCTGCTCATTGTGCGCAGCTTCATTTTCCGTGATATGCGCGTATCGCTGCTGGAGTTCATCCTCCAATCCGACGATCTGGCGTTGTTGCGCTTCACTGCGGGCCGTCCGTATTTCCTCAACGGTCATGCGGGCATGCCGGGCGACCTCTTCTTCGTCCGGGTCCCTGCCCAAGACTGCCGTTAAAGAATCGACCGTTGCTTCCACGATCTTTATTTTCTTACGTACTGACCGCGATACCGGGTCTAGCGCGCGCAAACCATCAAGCATCGCGCCTTTGATCCGGTAAAATGCGAACGTGGTGAACTTTACTTTCTTTTCCGGATCAAATTCCTTGAATGATTCAACTAATCCGACAACCCCGTATCCGACGAGATCGTCAAAATCGATGCTTTTGGGAATCCGGCTGAATAAACGCGCAGCCACCATCCGGACTAACGGAAGATAGGGCTCGATCATTTCCCGGGATATCTGCTGATCATTCATTTCTCATCACCGAGTTTATTATCTGGGCCATCTCTTTTGGTTTCTGCTTAAATGCGGCTTCTACTTCCCGATGAACCTGTTCTTTTTCCACGGCATCCGCAGCAGCTAACGAAGCTGCCGGCGCGTCCGGCGTTGTCACATCGACCGTCGAGCCGGTTGCCGACTGGGCCGCCACACTGTCCTGGGCAGGCGCGGCCTTCTCCAATATGTGCACGATCACTGTTCCGGTCACAAAAAGGACCGCGTACAACAACAGGCTACGGATCAGCGTCTGTTCAATAGAAAGCCCGCTCAAGAAACCGATCAATTCCGCCACAACGAATACTATGGTTGATCCGTATACGACGATCGCATTCATATGATTATGTTATCTTGATTGTATGGGTTAATACAAAACGGCGGATCGCGTCCCGATCCTTCTCCGTGATCTTTACAAACTGTAATGACGTTAATAGTTTTTCAGTCGTCCCCAATTTCTTTTGCCGCCGGACTTGCGCGATCGCGTTGATCCACACGTTCGGAGCCAGATTGATCAACAGCTTCAGCAGCATCCCCGATGCATGGACCATCGTCGTCACCAACAATAATCCTCCCTCCGAGACATTGCGGGTCATACCGGAATGCATAACCAGGTTCATCGCGTCAGCAGAAAGGGAAGTCTCCGCGTATTGTACCGGGATCTCCGCTTCCAAACGGTAAAATTGGCGGCGTTGAATATGTTCTATTTTTTTAGGTTTTGCCACCGTTACCATCAGCTGCGTCTGCTGAGGCAGCACGGTAGTCCTGAATTTAAAAATGCCGAAGTCGGTAAACACGTGTATGATAAGGCCAGCCCGGGTCTCCAGTTCGAGCATCGTCCCGCCAAGACGGGGAATGGCTATCTCCAGGCACCGCTGGTCGGCCTGAATGATCTGGCTTTGATACACGGCTGAAGGCCGCTGTTCAAGCATGACTTCAAGCCGGTCTCCGGACTTAAACCGTCCCCAAAACTTTTCTTCCTGCTCGCTTAAATGAAACCAGCCCATTTTAATCTCCCCAACTTCTCATTAATATAGCGTGAAAGCGCGTTTTGTTGCGCGTCGGTCAAACCGACAAATTCGACCCCGTAATACCATTTATCAAAATCCGGCCGCTGATATTTCCACATGACCTGCCCTTTTAACGTACCAAATCCGGTCAGCTTCAAATCAAAACGGCTGTGCAACGAAAGATTTTCCTCGGAGACGATCGCCACACCGGTAATACTGATGTTCCGCGTCAAAGCTTCCTTCTCCAATTTAGCCAGGTCACTATCCGCGATGAACTTCGTTTCTACGACATTATCCAGCCGAAACGTTTTTCTCCGTTCTTTGAACCGCCTCATCGTCTTTGGCCGCGACAGGACCCACAGATAGATCGGGTGATTGCGTTTTTCTTTGAGCACGGCTTCAGTCTTATAATAGAAATTATCGGACATGAGGATCATCTCGATCTTTTCCTGCGGTAACATGACCGCGTAATTAAGCTCTTCTAAAGTCAATCCGGCGATGTAAATGTTCTGCTGATCGACATGATCGATCCGCAGGCCGAACGTATTCGGGAAAGTACCGACCTTGACCCGGACGCTCTGGTGCGGCTTGACCTCCAAAGGCACATCACCGCTACTTTTACTCGCTAATTTATTCAACCATTTTTTAAACATCGTTTTAAGCCTCCTAGAGAATCGATTTGTGTATCGTTGCGTCTCATTTGCCTCATCCCGCTTTCGCGGGATAATTCGATTACGCTTCTTTTCTGCGCTTGTAAGCTTGAAAACAAGCTATCTCATTATTCGGCTACAGGCTTTTTCTTCGGCTCCGCCTCGACTCATTACCCCCTTCGGGGGTAGTTCAGCTACAGATTCTTTCTTCATCCGCTCCGCGGACTCGAGAAGAATCTAAGCTTCACTAAATAAACCCCGCCCAGCGCAATTTACCTATCTTCTCATTGATATATTGTGCCAGGCTCTCCTGTTGTGTCTCGCTGATCTCCACGAACCGCACGCCGTAAAACCACTTATCAAAATCCGGCCGGCGATATTTCCATACGATCTCCCCTTTGATCGTCCCCGCGCCTAAAAGATTGACGTTTATCGAATTGTGCAACGACAGATTTTCATCCGACGCGATAGCCAGGCCGGTCACGCTGATATTAGTCGTCAACGCTTTCCGCTGTTCTTCTACTAAAGCATCGGTCACGCTAAACGCGGCTTCGACCACATTATCCAAACGAAACGCTTTTCGGCGTTCTTTGTATTTCTTAAACTTATCCGGACGGGACAAGACCCAAACAAATACCGGATCGTTGACTTTCTCTTTCAGGACCGCCTCAGTCTTGTAATAAAACGGGCCGGTGTATAAGAAAAGCTCCAATTTCTGATTGGGCAATATCACCGAAAAATTCAGTTCCTGATTGCTGATGCCGGAAATACAGACTTTTTCTCCATCGACGTCTTCAACCCTGGTCGCGAAGGTCTGCGGCATATCTCCGATCTTGATCCGCAGCTGCTGATTAGGTTTTAAATCGGCTTTTTCGTTATCCTGCTTGCGTAATATTCTCTGAAATACTCGTTTAAGCATGTCCCTGTCCTTTCTCAATAAGAGGTATTCCGTGAATAAGTTTATTCACCAACAGATTGACCGCGGCCGATGCCGGGCAATACGGATATCGTATCACGTAGGGGACCCGCGCTTTCACCGCTTTGATCACCTCTGAGCTGTTGGGAATATACCCCGCGTATTCAATATCGATATGCAGGAATTTACGCACGGTTGCCATGAATTTATCAGCGGTCGCGTGAGCGTCTTTCTCTGTGTCGGCCATATTCAGAATAAATCCGATATTGACGCCTTTGAACATTGTCGCGGACTGTTTTAACTGGGCGTAAGCGTTGGCGACCATTGCTTTCGCCGGTGAAAAGACCAATAAGATCTCTTTCAAAGCAAATGAGAAATTAGGAGTTGTTTCATTCATCAGCAAGATATCCCCGGCTTCCTCTAAAGACATCCATTGATTGAAAAAATTCTTTTTATCTTTAAAATCCATCGTGTCCAAACGATCGAGCAGGTCTCCCAGCTTCACAAAAGTCACCCGCTCATTGCTGGCGTACATCGCCGCTTTGATATCACATAAACCGGCCATAACTGACTCCATCGTCGAGCCGGCAGAAACGCCCAAAGAAATACTGGCGTCGATCTTGCCGGGATACGCATCCAGAATGACCACCTGCTTACCATGCCGGGCCATGGCAACTCCGCAATTAGCGACTAACGAACTGGTACCCAGCATCTCCTCTGTATCACCCAAAAACGCGATCAAACGTTTCTGACGCGACGCGGCTTTTTCCATAAAGGTGGAAAAATCGACATCAATACCCAATTCCCTGCGTTTTATCAGCCTGCGCAATCGTTCCGCTTGGTCAGCAATCATGGAAGTACTACCTCATCTCCTTTTTCAATAGCCCCCGCCCCGCTGACGATCTGCGCCGCAGACACATTCTTCCGGGCTTGGAGCACTTTGATCCGTCCGAGGACACTATCGCTTCGACGAACATCAAATTCATTTCCCTCATTCACTCCCTGCTGGGCCCCCTGATTAATAACGACAAAACCATACTGACTATTCACCTGCACGACCTGGGCTTTTGGAGCAAATCGTGATTCTTCCGCATGCTGAGCTTGAGCTTCGATCTGCGCATTTAAATTTCCCACGGTTCGTCGTAAAACTCCCATCTGCCGGGCCGTTTCATCCTGAGTTGCTTGCCGGGATTGTTCCAAAACCGCTATCTTTTCCTGCGCGTCTTTCAAATCCCCGGTTAAGGTCTCTCGTTCGCCGGTTGTCTGGTCGACATCTTTCTTTAATTGTTCATTCTCCCGTCGAATATAGGAGATCTCCTGAGATAATACGCTCGTCTGTGCCGCCGTATTCTGTAGTGCGCTCTCCAACGACTGAACGGTCTGTGACAACGCCGATACTGAATTCTGCATCTGCTGCTCTTTTAAACGAGAGAGTTCATGCGACGTATTATAGGCTTTCACGGCTGAAAGGATCACCACCGTTATGACTATCACCGCAAATAGAATCCCGGTAAAAGGCCCTTTCAATGCCGAAGCCTTCTCCTTCATAAAGAGCGGGCTACTCTCCTGCGGCGGCATCAAGGATTCCGCAGCCGGTACAGATATTTTTGAACGCTGAAACCACCTTCGTAATTTCTCAGCCTGGTCTTTTTTCTGGATCATTTCTTAGCCGCCTCTGTTTTCTTCACAAATGGATTTTCTTTCGCTAATACCAACCGCGCTAATTTCTCGGCGTCCGCGGCTTCAATGTCTTCAGGAACGTTCTGGCCGATCGTAATATAATTAATCGGCCGGCGCGCCCGGGTAACCGCCGAAAGTAAGTTCCCAAAAGACGTGACCTCGTCCATTTTCGTCAAAATCAAACGGTTGATCTTGGCGATATCGAACCGGCTGAAGATCTCCGGGATTTCCTTGGCTTTCGTCGTCATACTGATCAACAACTGTACTTCAATAGTGCCTTCCAATCCGATAAAATTCTGTAATTCGTGCATCTGTAATTCATTGAGCGGATTTCGCCCGGCGGTATCAATAAAGATCAGGTCCTTCCCCTTGTGTTTCTGCAATGCCGGCAGTAACTCTTTCGGCGTAAAAACAACATCCAGCGGTATCCCCATGATCTCCGCATAGGTCTTTAATTGTTCGACTGCGGCGATCCGGTATGTATCGATCGTAATGAGCGCGACTTTCTTTTTTTCCAATAAGGTCATGTTCGCCGCTAACTTCGCTACCGTGGTCGTTTTCCCGACGCCCGTTGGCCCGACAAACGCGACGATCTTCGTGTTTCCCGAGACCAGAGGAGTCGCGACATCGATCATCTGAGAGATCATCTTGACCAGCATGTCCTCCATAAATTTCTGATCGGCAGACTCCCGGTCGGTGATCCGTTCCTTAAGGTTCTTTATAAGATTCTCCGCGATCTCTTCCTCGACATCGCACGCTAAAAGGTGCTGAAACATGTCCTGAAAAGCCCCGTTAAAACGGATACCCTTCTTACCGCCTTGCATATTCTGTTGAAGCATATCCTGCATGAAGCTTTTCATCTCACGAAGCTCATATTGGATCATCTCTAACTTAGTTGAGTTTACCAAAGAAGGAGTCTGGTCTTCTACCCCGGCAAGGACTTCCACCCGCTTCCAAGAAGCTAAACGGAATGAACGGTGTTTCTTGATCTCCTTAACGTACAAAACGCTGGCATTTGGGCCCAGATCCGCTTTTATTTGATAAAGCGCGTCCTGTAACGTTGCGGCTTCGTATCGCTTCACGTTCTTCATAGATTGACCCTCCCGACAGCCCTGACTTCCTGGTCAAGCGGGACTTCGTTATACGCTAAGACATGTAAATTCGGGAAATTCCGTTGGGTGAGGCTTTTGACGACAAACCGGATCTGCGGAGAGACCAAAACCACTGCCGGTTTGGATCCACTGACCAATTTCTCCAACTGGGTTGATAAACGTTCCAGCAGTTTTCTGATGATCTCAGGATCCATGGTCAGAGAAGAAATCTTTTGTTCGGCTGATTTCATGCTGTCCATAATCAACTGTTCTACCTGGGGATCGAAGGTTACTACGTTCAAACTTTTATCGTCAGATTGCAGATTTTTGCAAATCTGCCGGGCAAGCGCGATCCGCGTATAAGACACCAAAGAATCGGTGTCTTTCGTCGAGCGGGCGTTATCCGCTAATGTCTCCAGTATAGTCACTAAATCGCGGATTGCAACATGTTCCTGCAAAAGTTTTTGAAGCACTTTCTGCAGTTCTCCGATGGTCAGTAAGTTCGGAATAAGCTCCTCTACGACAGTGGCATTTTCTTTCTTCAGATTATCAACCAAGCCTTGTACATCCTGCCTATTTAGGATATCGGCGGCATGTGTTCTGATGAGTTCGCTCAGATGTGTTGTAACAATTGTAGACACGTCGACGACCGTGTAACCGGCTAATTCCGCGCGCCGTTTCTGCAGCTCAGTGATCCAGAGTGCCGGAAGGTTAAATACCGGCTCATGCGTAGCGATCCCCTCAATGACCTGACTTACTTTTCCCGGGTTTATCGCTAGATAATTGTTCAATTGAACTTGTCTTTTTGCGACATCGATCCCTTTGATTTTGATGATATACTCATTGGGTGATAACCGTACATTATCGCGAATGCGTATCGGAGGCACGACAATACCCAGGTCCAGGGCGATCTGCCGGCGGATCAAAGTAACCCTGTCTAAAAGCGATCCTCCCTGCTCAGGGCTTACTAAAGGAATCAACCCATACCCGACTTCCAATTCTAAAGCATCCATTTTCAGCATACCCAGGACATTTTCCGGTTTCTTCTTAAGCAGCGCGTCTTTTTCGAGCAGTTTTTTATTCTCTTCTTCGACTTTTACGGATGTTTTTCGCAACGTATACGCGATGCCGCCGACTGAACCGGCTATCAATAAAAACGGTATTTTGGGAATCGCCGGAACGAAAAGAAAGACAAAAAGCAATCCCGCGGCAATGCTGATCGCCCGGGGATGGCTCAACATTTGGCCAAGAAAATCATGGCCCAGGTCGGTATCCGTCGCGGACCGCGATACCACCAAACCCGTCGCCGTCGAAAGTAACAGCGCCGGGACCTGCATCGCGATACCCGAACCGATCGTCAACAACGTGTACGTCTGCAATGCCCGAAGAAGCGGCATTTTCTGCTGCGCGACCCCGATAATAAATCCGCCGATGACATTAACTAAAATTACCAGAATAGCCGCGATAGCATCCCCGCGCACAAACTTAGCCGCACCGTCCATAGAACCATAAAAATCCGCTTCCCGCTCGATCTGGCCGCGACGGGCACGCGCCTGGTCCTCATTAATAAGGCCGCTGTTTAAATCGGCATCGATCGCCATTTGTTTACCGGGCATGGCGTCCAACGTAAAACGGGCCGCGACCTCAGCAACACGTTGGCTACCGTTGGTGATAACTAAGTATTGAATGGCGATTAAAATGAGGAATATGACCACACCGACGACGTAATTGCCGCCGACGATAAATCCGCCGAATGCTTTGATCACTTCTCCCGAGGCATCACCGCGCATGAGAATTGCCCGGCAGCAGGCGACATTTAAGGACAATCGAAACAAAGTAAAAAGCAGCAATAACGATGGTAACACTGAGAAGTTCACCGCGTCTTTTAAATACATCGCGATCAACAAAACGATCAAAGATACGGCCAAATTAAAGACCAGAAACGCGTCCAAAACAAACGCCGGCAGAGGCACTAAGAGCATCGCGACGATGAACAAAACGCCGACACCAACGAGCATATCGCTATGCCGGGTTAACCGCTTCATGTATAAGGATTCTGCTGTCTGTGCCATTTTATATTCCCTGTTTAGTCACCTGTCACTCATCACAGGTAAAACATTCTTGCTTGTGTCTTGTGACTTGTGTCTTTGTTACTTATGTCGCTATTCTTCCCCGCAACTTGCCCAATCGCCATAAATACGCCAGAATATCGGCAACCGCCTGATATAGATTCAAAGGAATCATCTGCCCTATATCGACCAATTTAAAAAGCGTCCGGGCTAAAGGTTTATTCTCTATGACCGGGACCTTGTGTTCTTTCGCCAGCGCAATAATACGCTGAGCGACCAACCGGGCCCCTTTCGCCACCACTTTCGGAGCAGTCATCTCTTTCGGATTATACTTCAGAGCAATGGCCAAATGCGTCGGGTTCGTGATAATCACGTCCGCTTTAGGGACATCCAGCATCATTCTGCGCAATGCCATCTGCCTCTGAATATTGCGTATGCGCTGGCGGACTTCCGGGCGGCCTTCATACCGGATAAATTCTTCTTTCACTTCCTGCTTGGACATCCGCAAAGACTTCTCGAACTGCCAGCGCTGGTACATATAATCAAGCCCGGCTAACGCGCCCAACGAGACCACTAAACGAAGGCCTATGCGATACGTCAATGTCGCGGCCATGCCGACGGTCTGCATGGGAGTCATATCAATGGACTGCATGATCTGTAAAAATTCCTGGCGGATGGCAAAGTAAGCTACCACGCCGGCGATCATCATCTTCAAAAATGCCTTAGCCAATTCGACAAACATTCGGGAAGAAAATATACGTTTGAACCCGCTTATCGGATTCACCCGCTGCAACTGCGGCCGGGCGACCTCCCAACTCGTGAGAAATCCGACCTGTAACACATTGGCGACCAATGACGATAACGCGATCAACAAGGTGACCGGCATGATCATCATTGTCAGATCGATCAAAAGCTGAATACTATACCGGCCGATATCCCCCTCGGTAAAACGCATCGTTCCCAATTGTGTAAACGAATTCTGCATCAGGCGCTCCATCTGCTCAAACGTAAATTTCGAAAAGAAACGTAACGACACGAAACTACCCAACAGTACCAGTACTGTTGTGACTTCCATGCTCCGCATTACCTGTCCTTTTTGCCGGGCCTCTCTGCGCCGATGCCCGGTTGCCGGTTCTGTTTTGTCTGTCTCTGCCATAGCTTACATCAGCTTAAAAAGCGCGGCTCCCTGCAAATAAAGCTGCTGGATCGTCCGCTGGATCATCGAAAAAAACAGCGGGATCGCATACACAAAAAACAACAGCCCGAGCCCGATCTTCACCGGAAAACCTAAAACCATTATATTCGCCTGGGGCACGGTACGCCCGATAACGCCATAGACCACATCCACGAGAAAGAGCGAAACCATGATCGGCGCGGACAATTTAAAAGCAATCACGAACATCTGCATGAAAAGCGTATTCAGCGACTGGACGATCTGCGGATGAAACGTAAAATTACCCAGCGGGATCACCTGAAAACTCTTAATCAACCCCTGGATCATCCAATGATGGCCGTTGATCAACATAAATATGAGAAAAGCCATAATGAATAAGAATTGACCCATGATCGGCACCTGGATACGTGATTCGGGATCGACGATGTTCACGAAACCGAACCCCATTTGATAATCGATCAATTGGCCGGCGATCTGTATCGCCGTAAAGATCAACCGGACCGCGAATCCGAAGATTATACCGATCAACAATTCCGTGGCGATCGCGCCGGCCAGCATCCAGCTGTTTGGAAGAAGCGTGGCCTGGGCTGCCGGGACGAACGGGGCGACCAAAACGCTTATGAAAATGGTCAAGCCGATCTTTATATAGACCGGGACATTGATGTGGCTGAAAAATGGCGCGTCCACGAACAATCCGGTCATCCGCGCCGCCACCAAAACAAACCCCTGCATATTCAGTGCGGTCAACCCGAGTAGTTGGTTAAATATCTCCATATCAGCGTACAAGATTCGGCAGACTCAAAAATAAATGATACGTAAATTCAATGATCGTACGAAACATCCACGGCCCGAAAAGGAACATCGCGACGACAATCGCGATTATCTTGGGCACAAACGACAACGTCATATCCTGGATCTGAGTGATCGCCTGGAAAATGCTGACTAACACGCCGACGACTAATGAAAATATCAGGATCGGCCCGACGACCTGTAAACTGACCATGATGGTCTTTTGCGCAAGCGTAAATATATATGCTTCACTCATGTCATCTAAAACTATACACCAGCGACCGTGTAATTAAATGCCACCCATCGACCATGATGAACAGCAATATCTTAAACGGGAACGATATGATGACCGGCGGCAGCAACATCATACCCATCGACATCAACGTCGACGCCACGACCATATCAATGACCAGAAATGGGATAAAGATCACAAATCCCATCTGAAAAGCGGTCTTCAACTCGCTGATAATGAACGCCGGGATCAATACCTGTGACGGAATATCTTTCGGCGATTTCGGCCGCGGGACTTTAGCGATCTCCACAAACAAAGCCAAGTCGTTCTCCCGCGTCTGCCGAAGCATAAATTCACGCAACGGGTCCATGGCGCGCTCCAACGCGACACCCTGAGTGATCTGCCCTTTTAAATACGGCTGCAAGGCATCATTATTGATCTTGGTCCCGACCGGAGCCATGACAAAAAAAGTCATAAACAATGCCAGCCCGACTAAAACCTGGTTCGGCGGGATTTGCTGTGTCGCTAAAGCCTGACGGGTAAACGCCAAGACAATCATGATGCGGGTAAATGACGTCAACATAATAAGGATAGACGGCGCAAGCGACAAGACCGTCAACAACATCAGGATCTGTAAGTTTTGCGATACTTGCTGAGGACTGTCGGTTGTCCCGATCTTCAGATTGATGTCCGGGACGGTCAACGGCTGTGCGGCAGAAACAACGGAAGTACAAAACAAACCGACCATCAGAAAAAATACAATCTTTCTTATTGAAACAATTGAACTCAAATTTATAGGAATCTTTTGCTTATTCATGTTAAAAAAAATCTTTCTTATGATTGCGATTTAAGCCCGCGAAGAAATTGCTTCAGATCATTCAAATATTTACCGACCGACGCTTGAACGATCTTCTTCTTCTGGGCATCATCAAAATGTTCTTTAAACGTTTTGACTGAACTCCACTTTTGTTTCACCTGTGAAAGGATATCCGAGACGGCCTGAGGATTGTCAATATGTTCAAGTACGTGTATTTCTTTCTCGGTAACGGCAAGGACCAAGACCTTATTGGTATGCACCCGCACTAAATGCAGGACCTTTTGCGGCCCTAACGGCAAGGAATCGATACTCTCTAACATCCCCACCTGCGTCGTGCTGGCGATCCCGTAACGCGAAGCGACCATTTTAAGCGCGTACACCGTTACGTAGACCAAAAAGAGGACCACTGCCAGGGTAAACGCGAATTTGATCACCGTCACGACAAAACTTCCCGAAGCCGTGTTTTGGGCCGCAGGCTGCGGCACGCTATACTCTTTCAGCATAAACGGCGCACTAGCAGCAGTAGTAGTAGCGGCAGTATCTGAAGCCGGCCGCGCCTCCTGAGCCTGGGCTGACGACAAGAGAAAAACACAGACACCGGCTGACCATAATCCAAGCAATACTTTCTTCACGTTACATCCTTTCATTCGTCTCGACAATATGCGTTACGCGCACGCCCAATTTCTCATCGATAACAACGACTTCGCCCTTCGCCAGAAGTTTGTTATTCAACATAATATCGACCGGCTCGCCGGCCAAACGATCAAGTTCGATGATCGATCCGACGCCGAGCTCCAACAATTCTTTTAATATCATTCGCGTTCTTCCCAGCTCCACGCTTAACTGCAAAGGAATATCCACGAGAATGTTTCCCAATCCGGTGCTGGCTTTACTGGAAGCATCCAAAGGCATTAAGTTTAATGGCTCCACGTTCTGTGCTCCTTTCCCTGATTTTGCTTTTGCCGGTACGACAAATTCATTGATGAGTGACGCGGGAACAATCTGCACAAACTGCTCCTCCAAGACGTTATCAATAGAGATCTTAAATGTCATGCATACCACGCTCTGCATTCCCAAACCGCTGATAAAAGAAGAGAGATCGGTATTCATCGTGAACATCCGGGCCCCGCTGTTGGAATACGTGATTTTCTTATTCAAAGCCTGAGAAATACTCGTCGTTAAAAAATTAAAGAATTGGGTCATGATCTGCGCGAACATGCTCATCTCTTCATTTCCCATGGGCCCGACCGGTGTTTGGCCGCCGTTGCCGCGCAGGATATCACACAATGCCCATGAGACATTGTGCGGGAACAACATCAGCCCCTGGCCGCCCGTACCGTTGGCGATACCGATTTTTAATCCCATATACGGCACGGTATATCGCGATACCAGGTCATTCAAGGATACGTTTTGTATATCCTGGACCTCAAGAGATACTTTGAAGTTCAATAACGTCGACAGCAGAGAACTCGTCTGCCGCAATCCCTGCGCAAAGACATCCCGCAACACTTCCATATTTTTTGGTTCAACCATATTACTTGCCATATGACCCTCCTATTTTAGAGTTATTCGTTGACGCTGTACTATTAAAACCACCCTGCGGTTTGCTGCTCTTCCCTCAGGGGTACTATTATCGGTAATCGGCCGGAATTCGCCGTATCCGGACGCGGATACGCGGTTTGGCGCAATCCCTTGTTGTTCCACAAAATACTTAACGATGTTCGTCGCCCGCGCCGTCGACAACTCCCAATTCGAACCGAAGCGGTCATTGGCTATCGGGATGTTGTCCGTATGCCCTTCAATACTGATATCGTTCGGGACCGTCTTCAATTGCACGACGATCTCATTCAAAACCGGTAGAGCTTCAGGTAAGATCTCCGCGGAACCGCTGTTAAACATCAGTTTCTCAGTCATATTGATCGTTAACCCGCGTTCGACGATCTCCATGCGGATCGCGTCCTCCAGGCCTTTCTGTTTCGCGTAGCCTGCCAAGTCGATCATAACTCTTCTTAGTTGTTCTTCATCGAGCAGGACCGGCGGTTTCTTCATCCTCGTAAAGTAACTGCTGAATTTCATCATATTCATATCCGACAACGTAAACAATAAAACGAAAAAAATCAGTATCTGAGTGACCATATCGGAAAAAGTAAGCATCCATGCCGGCGTCGATCTCCCGATCGTTATCTCTTCGTTTAATTTTCTTCGGTCTATCATTATTTCTTTGGCGGTTGTTCTGCCGCAGGAGGCTCCTCAACCTGCCCTTTTTGAGCTGATTTAGATAAACGAGGGGACACATACGCCTTCAATTTATCGCCGATGACCCGCGGAGCTTCTCCCCCGTGTATGGATAATACTCCTTCGATGATGACTTCTTTTAATAAGACTTCCTCGTTCGAACGCACTTTTAATTTTCCGGCTATCGGTAAGCAGACTAAATACGCGGCCATAGCTCCGTAAAACGTCGTAATGATCGCTACGGCCATACCCGGGCCGACCTTCTTAGGGTCATCCAACTGGTTCAACATCATAATAAGCCCCATCAGTGTCCCGACCATCCCGAATGCCGGACAATAGGTACCCATGGAAACGAATATCTCCTGTCCCTGTTTATGCCGTTCTATCAAATAACCGATCTCTTTTTCCAACCGGTCTTTTAACACGTCGCGATCAGTCCCGTCGACGACGTGCTGCAATGCTTTTCGCAAGAAATCATCTTTAATGACCGGGATTTCGTGATCAAGCGCTAAAATCCCTTCACGGCGGGCTTTCTCGGCGAGCCCGACAATCGAATCAATGATCGCAAACGGCTTATCCGGCCTTCCAAAAAAAGCTTTCCGTGATACCCGGATGACACTGAGGACCTGCGGAAGCGGGTAATTGATCAACGTCGCAGCAAATGCGCCGCCAAAAGTAATCATGAGGGAAGGAACATTCCAAAAAAGAAACAGGTCCCGTTTGACTGAAAGGACCAGCAATCCTACTCCGACGATTATTCCAAAGATGGTGGTAATATCCATAACGTATTCTCTTTTTTCTTAAACCCCCGACGGCTTTACTAAAACAGTTATTGTATCTTGATGTTCGAGTAAATCTCTTTCTTGTACGCGATGACCCGCGCGACCACTTCCTCCGGGCTTTCTTTAACGACTATTTTATTCCCGGTTGTCATGGTCAAGACCGTATTGGGTGTTCTTTCAATATGGCTGATCAATTCCGCGTTGATCACCATCTCTTTATTGTTTAACTGCGTTATTGTAATCATATTTTTGTTAGGAGCGGCTGCAGGAGCATTGCACTCCTGCAGCCATCATAGTATTAGTTTACCGTTTTAACTGAAGTAACTCTTGTAACATCTCGTCAGAAGCCGTAATGCTGCGTGAATTAGCCTGAAAGCCTCTCTGCGCAGTGATCATTGTTGTAAATTCCTCTGACAAATCTACGTTGGACATTTCCAACGTTCCCGCCGAAATACTTCCGCGGCCCCCGTTTTTCGCCGTCCCGATGAGGGCGTTCCCGGAATTAGACGTTTCGGAGAACATATTGTCTCCTTCTTTCTGCAGACCGCCATAGTTAGCGAAATGCGCCAACGCGACCTGAGCCAAGTCCCTCTTAATACCGTTGGTGTATACGCCTGAAATGACCCCGCTGTCTCCAACCGCGTACGACTGCAAAGACCCGGACGCATACCCGTTCTGAGATTGCGCGATAATGGTATTGTCCGAGGCATACTGGGTCGTCGAAGCAAAATTTGGAGTGATAGCCATGGCCGTTGCTGCCGGCGGCGCGGCAACCGTGATATTGTTGATAGTGGAACCCGCCGCATTATACGCGCCGGTTGCCGGATCATACGCGACAGTGCTTGCCGCACCGGCTACACCCGCGCCCGACGGAGTCGCGGACCACGTATTTGCCGCGGTTTTCGCGAACGTGATCGTGACCGTATGCGTTGCACCCAAAGAATCATACACCGTAAAAGAAGTAACATACGTTCCCGCGACAGCCGTACCGGAATCAAGATTGCCGCCGTACGTCGCCGTCGTCGTGGCACTTGCCGGGATCGTACTTCCTACAGGAATATTGATGTTCCCCGGCGCCACGGTCGTGTTAACAACTCCATTAACGCCCTGCCATCCCTGTATGTGAAAACCATTCGCCGCGTTCACCAAGTCTCCATTCTCATCCAATGAGAAAATACCCGCACGGCTATACTGGGTACCGTTCCCGTCACTTTCGACGAACATCCCGTTGCCCTGAATAGCTAAATCGGTATTGACCCCGGTCGTCTGCAGATTCCCCTGCGTAAAAAGAGTATCCACACTGCCCAGCGTCATACCTAAACCCACTTGTTTGGGATTGGTACCGCCGGTCCCTCCGGTAGTCGCGCCGCTTGCCCCGGAAATAGTCTGGCTTAAAATATCCTGAAAATTGGCCCGGCCTTTCCTGAATCCTACGGTATTAATATTCGAAATATTGTTTGCGACAACGTCCATACGAATTTGATGATTCTTTAACCCTGACACTCCGGTAAACAATGATCGTATCATTTACTACTCACCTCCTGAAAGAAGCCTCCTCTTACGTGAGGTCCAGCTTCTATACAATTACTACACTGTCAATATTAGTAAACACATTCTCCTTGATGTGCTCCCCGTCCATAGCCGTAATCACCGTATTGTTCTTAATGCTGACGATCAATGCGAGATCGTCCATGAGGATCAATGATTCCCGGCAGCCCTTAGCTCCGGCTTTTTGTACCGCCTGGTTCAGTTTCTGAATGCTTTCCGGTGACAACACGATATTCCTGCGCTGGAGGCGCTCAGCAGCATGCCCGGAGAATTTAACCGTAGGGCTGATCTTCCCCTGCAAGATATCCTGAAAGCTGACCTCTCCCTGGCTTTTCCCTACTGAGGGAGCTTTCGGGGGAGTAACCCCGGATACCCGCTGAATATTATTGTACGGATTAATCTGTTCCGGCACGTTCTCATTCCTCCTTTTTAATGTACAGACAAAACGCTGTCTGTCGTGATACTGATGTCTTTTCCAAGCGCGTTAACCACGAGATAGGCTGTGCCGTCGGTGAATTTCACCGCGGTTACCGGTCCGTCTACCGTTGAACCGTCCTGCAGAAATTCCACCTGCTTGCCGATAAGTCCCGCCGTATTCGACAACGTCTGGACATTCGACATCGCCGACATGGTCTTGTTCAGGTTTTGCATCTGTTCCAGAGAATTGAACTGGGCTAACTGAGCAAGATATTCTTCGTTCTTCATCGGCTCTAACGGGTCCTGATTCTGCAACTGCAACACGAGTAATTTCAGGAAATCGTCTTTCCCCATCGCGTCGCCGCTTTTCGACGTACTTTGCGTATTTACCGTATACGTCTGATTCGTCCCATACACACTATTCGTCACCATTTTCTCACCCCCTTTCTTTAAATAAGATAGTTGATATTTCCCGTATCCGCTAACGCGAACTCTTCCCGAATGCCGCTGACCGCGAATGCGTCAGGGCGTCCTTCTTCATGCGTAACAACAGCCGCTGATTGAGCCGGTAACGGCTGGTTCAAAGTCTGCTGCTGCGATAAATTATAATCCTGCCCTTGCGTATTCACATTCACCTGTACGTTGTCCATGGTAAAACCGCGGTCGCGCAACGAATCCCTTAAGGTAGAGAAATTTGATTCGACCAGTTCCCGTACTGCCGCGTTCGCCACCTGCATCCGCACCGACACCCGGTCCCCCTCAACGCTCAAACGGATGTTCATGCGGCCGAGAAAATCCGGTTTCAATTCAATAGTCGTCTCATGGACTTTATCACCGATAGACGTATGGATCTTGCTGACGATATCCGACATGACCCGGCGCGTTTCCGCCGCGTCTAACTGCCGCGTCGTTTCAACTGCCTTTGACTGATCCGGTGATACGACCGCGTTCTGAGGAGACACGAAAGGTAGCGCTTCCGGCTTGATGGAAAGAGAATTGTTCGCGGAATTCTTCAACACTGACGGAAATTCAAGTTGAGCATCTTTATTCGGCGTATGTTCCTGCCCCTGGTGGCCATCCGTCTTTTCGGCTGTCCCCGCTTGAGCCGCTGCCTGCACCTGGTTATTCCCGGTAAAATCCATGACCAGCTGCGTTTGGGTTTGAGCATCCGTTGAAGCCGGCATGGAAGCCGCTGCGGTTTCTTTACCTGAAACGTTATTCAAAACGATCCCGTTTTTCTCGGCGGATACGGTTTGATCCGTTGCCGCTGCTGCAGCCGCCGGCTGAGCCACCGGTAAATCAACGTTCTTTGCCGGTTGTTGTACGGTCTCTTTCTGAAGGCTATCCGCGGAAGTCCCCGCCGCCTCAATCAATTCTTCTGATCCCGCGGGCGCCACAGTCATAGCTTTATTTACATCGGGAACAACTGCTGCTGATGGCGTTGCCGTATCGGCAGCCTGTGCTTCTTTCCCTTCAGTGGCCGGGACAGCCACGGCAGCCGCCGGGCTTACTCCCAAAGCATCCATCATTTGCGCGCTTATTTTCTGCACCGCCTCACTGCCGTCCGATGGTGTCTGGGTAACGCGCGGCTGAGAAGGATCCGCGGTTAACGATTGGACGATCTGGGCAATACTCATTAAAGACAATGCTACCGGATCGACCTGGGGATTTTCTGCTTTTTCGTCTTTTTTTTCATTGTCTGTCTGGGAATCCTGCGTTTTCTTCGCTTCACTTGATGTGTCCGGCGAAGACACGTGATCAACATTCGAATTGTCCTGTTCTATATCTTTTACGGTATCGTCTTTCCCTGATTCTTGCGACTTCTTCGCCTCATCCGACTCATTCTGAGCCGAGACTTTACGGTTCAAGACGTCTTTGAATTCTCCGGCGTCCTTCCGTACCGCTGAAACCGATGCGGTATTCTCCGCAGGGACTTTCACCGGCGATACAGCCTGATCCGACACCCCGCCAGGGCCAAGATTTAAGAGATTAGATATTTGCATGGCTTTTATTGGTTTTGTGCGTGTATTGATTGGTCGCCATCTCATCAATGGCTTTTGCCTCCCATTTTTCAAGTAACTCCCTGAACTCTTTATACTGATTATCTTTGAGTTTCTCCATTATCTTACGTTCTTTTGACGCGGTAATAAGATCCTCCCTTTTCTGCTCGATCCGCATGATCAGTTCCTCTATCAACGCTATTTGATTCAGTATCTTCTCCTTCATGTTGGTCAAATAGTAATAGTAATTCATGATCAATTCCATATTCAGCGTACCAGCCTGTTCAGCCTGCATCTTGCCCTGAGACTGTATCATCTTTTCTTCCAGCTCTTTTAAAAAGGCCTGTTCTTTCTGAAGAAATTGCTTCAATAATCCCAATTCTTTTTTACGCTGGTCCTCTTTTCTTTTTCTGAATTCAAGGACCGACTCCAAGCGAAACTTAAATTTGCGCATATACTAAAATAATCATCCCTCCTGAAACAACGAGATCAAATGATTGACCGTTCCCTCAAAATCAGAGCAGTCCGAGATATCCTGCCGTAAGAACCGGTTCACTTCAGGGATTATCGAACAGGCATAATCTATCTTCTCATTGCTGCCTTTTACGTACGCGCCGATATTGATCAAATCGCTGGCGTCGCGGTGCGTCACCAACACTTCGCGCATCTTGCTGACAGCCTTTCGCTGTTCGTCGCCGGTTATCTCACGGGCCAACCTGCTGATACTGGACAAAACATCGATCGGCGGATAATGCCCGCTCGAAGAAAGATCGCGCGAAAGCACGATATGGCCGTCAAGGATACTCCGCACCGTATCGGCGATCGGCTCATTCATGTCATCCGCTTCCACTAATACCGTATAGATACCGGTAATACTGCCGTTGACGTCATTGCCGGAACGTTCAAGGATCTTCGGAAGCAAGGCGTACACCGACGGAGTATATCCTTTCGTTGCCGGCGGCTCACCGATAGCTAAACCGACCTCGCGCTGGGCCATGGCAAAGCGCGTAACTGAATCCATCATAAACATCACGTTTAAACCCTGGTCACGGAAATACTCGGCGATCGCGGTTGCTACTTGCGCGCCTTTTATTCTGACCAATGCCGGCTGGTCCGACGTTGAAACAACGACCACGGAACGTTTTAATCCTTCCGTCCCCAGATCTTTCTCGATAAAATCGCGCACTTCCCTGCCGCGTTCGCCGATCAGGGCGATCACGTTGACATCCGCGTTGGTATAGCGGGCGATCATACCTAATAACATGCTTTTTCCCACACCGCTGCCGGAGAAGATCCCGACACGCTGCCCTTTTCCCAGCGTCAACATACCATCGATGGCCCGTACGCCGGTAGCGACGACTTCGGTAATACGGCGACGTTCCAAAGGATGCGGCGGCGTATTTTGGACCGGATACTCTTCATCAGTGATCACCGGGCCTTTTCCGTCGATCGGCGATCCTAATCCATCCAATACTCTGCCTAAAAGTTCCCGCGATACTTTTACGTTAAAGACATGCCCGCTGCCGACGACTTCGCTCTTTGGGCCGATATTGCCCATATCGCCCAACGGCATCAAAAGTACGCTGTTGTTTTTAAATCCCACGACTTCGGCTTTCAACGGTTTATCGTTCTTTTTTGAATAGACATAACACATCTCTCCGACCGATGCGGCCGGGCCTTCAGATTCAATGACCAATCCGACGACCTGTTTGATCTTGCCGTTAAGCTTTACCGGATCGGCCGCTTCCAATACCTTATGGTACTTCTCAAAATCAATCGTGGTCTGAAACATTCTTCTCCTCGGTATCTTCTCCGGTCAAGACCTTCTTCAGTTCGTTGACCTGTTTCTGTAAGCGGACTTCCACGCTGCCGGAATTTGTCTCCACGACACAGCCGCCGCGGTCGACGCGCACGTCCGGCATCAATTCAAAATTATCAATACTTTCGACCATGCTGATCAATTGCGCTTTGTGATGTTTGACCAACTCCAGCTGTTCCGGATGTACTTTAACGACAATATTGGCCTTCTCGACGACCCGCTCTAAACCGACCTTCACCATACGCAAGACCAGTTCACTGTGCTTCTGGGCTTCCTCCTGAATGACTTTCGCGGCAATATCCGTTGCCAGACTGACCAACGACTGTTCCGCGTTCTTGATCAGATCTTTATACGATTGCGTAAAGCTGACCACGATCGTCTTTATCTGCGCAAGCTCCTGCTCGGCAATATCTTTGTATTTCGCTTCGACCTCAGTCTCGGCTTTCACGGTTCCTTCCGTGTACCCCTTCTGAAAACCTTCCTGATGAAATTGCTCAACCTGCGCGTGGGCCCCCGCGATAAGTTCTTCTGCTTTAGCCTGAGCCTCTTTCACGATCTCCTGCGCCTGTACCTGCGCTTTTCGGCTCTCTTCTGCGGCAGTGATCTGCATCCGCGCGATCTCAACACGTTCCTTTTCAAATGAATAGACCGGTTCCTGCGCCACTGCAGCACCTTGTTCATGCTCAACAATAGACACAAAAGGCTGAAAAGAAATCGACTCTACGGTTACGAACCGGTCGTTGAGTCTCCTGTCCTTAATGACATTAGACAAGCTTATCCTCCGTTCCGCGTTTGGGGATCACGATCTCTCCGGCAGCCTCTAATCTGCGGATAGTCTCCAATATCTTCTGCTGCGCTTCTTCAACCTGTTTGACGCGTACCGGCCCGGTGAAACTCATTTCTTCAACGAGGATCGCACGGGCACGCTCAGACATGTTCTGGAAGATCTTCTGTTTGACGGTCTCATCCGCCAATTTCAATGCCATGCGCAGGTCTTTGAAGTCTGTTTCACGGATGATGCGCTGGACCGCGCGTCCGTCAAGATTGATAAGGTCTTCAAATATAAACATGTGTTTACGGACTTCATCCGCCAAAGTCGAATTCGTTTTCGACAGATTCTCCATGATATAACTCTCAGTCTTACGGTCAACGCGGTTCAAGATCTCCGCTAAGACCCTGCTTCCCAACTGGCCCTGCGCGATCGGCCCCAAACCTTCTTTGCGCTGAGACGAGATCGTCTTCTCCATCGCCCGGTTCATTTCTTTAACGATTTCCGCGGGCGTGGCCCGGGCGCTTGAAATGCGCATCGCGACATCCATCTGTTTCTGCTCCTGCAGGTGCGATAAGATACCGGCCGCCTGCGTCGGATTGATATAGGACATGATCAAAGCGATCGTCTGCGGGCTCTCGTTTGCCAAGACATTGGCCAATTGCGTTATCGGAACGTCTTTAAGATAGGTGAACGGATGCGCTTCGCTGATACGGTTGATCAACGAGAGCGCTTTGGTCGGCCCTAATGTCTTTTCCAACACTTCCCGGAGATACCCGATACCGCCGCGTGAGCCGACTTTCGTCAAAAGTATCTGATGAAACTCATAGACGACATTGTTGATCGTATCGCGGTCGACCGTGCCTAATTTAGAGATCTCCCGGGCGACTTCTTCGATCTGATACTCTTCCAGATGTTTCAATATTAAACTCGACGTTTCAGAACCCAGGTAGAGAAAGAGTACGGCGACCTTTTGTTTGCTATTTAGCTCTATCATAGTTTATACTCCACTGATTAGATCTTTGATTACTTCCGCGATACGCTCCGGTTTATCTTTCGCAAGCTGCGCGATCTGTTCGCCGACCTGCTGGCCGATATCATCGGTCTGATCAAGCGCGGCAAGACTTGGCGGCTGTTGCTGTACCACCCCGCTATCACCGATCAAACCCTGTTGTTCCATGACATCATGGCCTTTACCGATCTCTTCCGTCGAAGTCTTGATCACCTGACGATGCCTGAGCATGGACAAACCAAAAAGTATGATAATAATCGTCACCAAAAGCACGCTGCCGATTCGGACCGCGGACATGATCAGGTCTTTTTGTGAACTTTTATCCATTTCCTGCTTTTCTTTCTCGGCAAACGTCTTATCAAATGCCATACTCTCGACGACGATAGAATCGCCCCGCGCAAGATTAATACCGATCGCGGACGAAACTGCCTGTTTAATAGAAGTCATCGTGGCTTCCGGATAGGTACCGTCTAAGAGCACGGAAATAGAAAGTTTCTTGATCTCTCCGGGCACCGAGATCGAATGCTCGACTTTCTTGTTGATCTCGTAATTTGTTATCGTTTCGTCTTTGGTAAAATCAGTGCTTCCTCCGGACGACCCTTGCTGCTGAAATCCGGGGACATTGCCCACATTTGACGTCGTGCCGGGAATACCCGCGGCAGCGCTGGCGCCGCTTCCCTTAAAGTTCTCGCTCTTTTCCTGCACGCTACGGGCAATACCCGCCTTTTTATTTTCATCGACCGGCGTATAGATCTCGGCGGTCGCCTCTTTCTTGGTCAAATCCAGATCGACATTGACGCTGACGACCGCTTTTCCCGGCCCCAGAACGCGGTCCAGCATCGAAGAGACTTCATCGCGGACATTACGCTCGGCAAGTTTCTTTAATTCAAATTGCGAATTAACGATCTCCGGCGTAAATGAAAATCCTTCCTCATCATATACCGAAGAAAGAATACGGCCATTAGTATCGACAATCGAAATATTGTTATCTTTCAGCCCTTCCACGCTCGTCTTGACCAGATTAACGATCGCTTTTACCTGGGCTTTTTCAAGACGCGCCCCGGGTTTTAACTTTAAAACGACGCTGGCCGTCGGCTCTTTTTCTTTATCCGAATATAAGGTCTTCTCCGGAAGGACTAAATGTACCCGTGCCTGCTCGACAGAAGACACCTGGCGGATGGTCCGTTCCAGCTCTCCCTGCATCGCACGTTGATAATTAAGACGCTGATTAAACTCGGTCATGCCGAAAAAAGACTTGTCGAAGATCTCAAAACCGATGCTGCCTCCCTGCGGAATGCCCTGGCCGGCCAAGGCAAGCCTTGTTTCATATAAATCTTTCTCCGGGACTTTGATCGTCCGGCCGCCGTCGGTGATCTCAAACTGTATCTTTGATTCTTTCAGCTTCGTTATGATGCCGCCGGCGTCTTCCTGGCTCAAATTGGAGAACAGCGGGACCATCGACGGTTTAGAGATGTAAAACGACCCGGCGACTATGGAAGAAAGCATGATCAACGCAAGGCCTGAAACGACGATTTTCTGCTGATTGGATAAATTCTGCCAGTATTTCTGAAACTGGGATTGCACTTTGAGAAGAAAATTTTTCATTGCGACCTGCTCTTTTTAAAACGCTTCCTGTTAGTTAAACACCCCTTATTCGCATCCCCTGCGGGACGCGCGCCAAATAATTAAAACTGCAACCGCTTGATTTCTTCGTAAGCCGCGATGACTTTATTCCGTATCTGCATGGCCATACGAAGATTCAAGTTGGCTTTTTCAAGTAAGATCATCACGTTATGGACATCGATCTCTTCACCGTTCACGTATTTTTGTACCGCGGCATTCGCGTCGGTCTCTGTTTGCTGCACTTGCTGAACGGCTTCACCCAGCATTTTACCGAATGAAACCTCCTGTTGGGCCGACGGCTTCTCCATCATCTGCTTTTTCTGCGTCTCGTACAACGCTCTGACTGATTGCGCCTCTATTTTTTCCGGCATATGCTTCTTTCTTCCGGTTCCTTACTAACGGCCGATCTCCAAAGCTTTATTCGCCATCGCTTTTGCGGCGTTGAACGCAGCGATATTCGCTTCATACGCGCGCGTCGCGGACATCATATCGACCATCTCATACATCGAATTAACATTCGGCATTTTCACGAAACCGTTCGCGTCGGCGTCCGGATGGGACGGGTTATAGACCATCAACGGAGGCGTCTGATCTTCGACAATGGCTGAAACGCGGACTCCCTGGCCCAGCGATTCGACCTCGCGCGGTATCGGACCCTGATGATTGATCGTATCTCTTAAACGTTCTTCAAAAATCACCTGCTGCCTTTTATAGGGCCCCCCCTGCGGGGTACGGGTAGTGTTGCTATTCGCCAGATTATTGGAAATAACATCCATGCGTAACCGCTGCGCGGTCAATCCGCTGGCTGTCACGTCAAAATTAGAATACGTTCCCATGATTATTTGCCTTCCTCAATGACATACCGTAAATAATTGAATCTTCCATTCAGTATCTGTACCGCGGTATTGTAATAAATATCATTCTTTGCCATTTCTACTGTTTCGCGTTCAATATCGACATTATTTCCGTCATTCCTAAACGACGAACCGGTATCCTGGATGACCGTAAATGGCAAAGTCGGACTGCTTGCCGAAGAACTCATATGTGAGGGATTGGTAACGCTCAACGGTATCGATCCGCCGCTGCGCATAGACTGCTTCAACTGGTCTTGAAAAGATACGTCCGACCGTTTGTATCCGGGAGTATCGACGTTAGCGATATTGTTGGTTATTACTTTTTGACGGATCGCCGCACCGTCTAAGGCGCGCTCAAGATTACTCATCGTTTGATCGCTGCGGCCGACTGATAGGTAATCGCTCATGAAGCTTTCGCGGTTATAGTCCGTTTATATCTTTACTGCCCTATTCCCATTACCAAGATGCCACCCAATGATTGACCGGGACGTCGTCCCCACGGGGCTCCAGAAAATAAAAAAGCATTCTCCGCCTTAAAAGCGGAAAATGCTCCTGAATAGATAACTCCGTTTTCTCTCCTCAATCGATCGGAGAGAATTGACTTCCTTAAAAAAGGTCCAGTCATTATTCCCTTCTTGTCTGAAGCTCCACGAGTATTCTCCGTGGAGCTGCGTCCCAATCCAGATTTTTCCCACAGGCTAAGCCCGTGTATCTCTGAAAATAGGATTGACTGATTTTTATCACAATCGCTCATCCCTGTCAAGATTAAATATTTGTCTTTCTTATTACCGTCATCCGTATCCCACACAAAACATCGAAAATCGATTGGTCACCTTCTCTTCAAGTATTTCAATTGAAATTATAGTACATCTAAATATTCTGTCAAGTATTTTTATAAAAAATTCTTCGATTTGTTTATTGTATTTATTACCCCGAGATCTTACGTGCAAAAGGAACCATTATGAAAGTAATGATTGATATATGAAATGGCTCTTACCCCGTTGAGCATTCACCTCGGAAACACGTTTAACCAGCTTGATTTTATGCAGATTGATCAAGCGGGTACTCACGTTATTTAGTTCAAGATTTAAGATCTGCGACAACTCAGATGACGACATTGCTTTCTTTTCCATGACGATTTCCAGCGTTTTTTGCAGGTAATTATTTATTAAACCGACGACCCGCCAGTTCCCGCCATCGTCTTCCAGAGTGGCTAAATTTTTTCGCTCAAGCGCGACTTGAATATTTTCCCGTTGCTGGCCCGTTAAATTTTTTAAGACTAAATACCGCTCTCCATATTCATTCGATTGCAAACGCGAGACTAACTTCGCGATGACTTCATCTGCGCACGAGTAATCGATCACGCCGACCCCGGCAAAATCCAATACCACGGTCGTATTATCACGCGTGTTATTGATTTCTCTTTCCAACCGGTCCATGATCTTTTGACCGGTCTGCCGGGTCAATAAATCCTGTATGTTCCGCTGGAATTCTTCCTGAATTATATTTTTGAGATTAATTAAATGAAATGTATCTGGCATATCTCTCCTGCAACAATTGATTCAATTGAAAGTATAAGCCTCCAATGCGCACTTGTCAAGTAAGTATTAATTTAATTTGAAAGCATAACAGATTCGAGGTTCCATGATGTTCCTTGAAGTTTCGGGAAGTTCCTTGATGTTACAACCATAGGGATCCATAAAAAGCAACTTTAAGGAACTTTATGGAACTTCACGGAACCTTAAGGAACACTAACAAGGTGGGTTTCTGAAATCACTCACATCGACCGCCCAGATGCGTCGCAAGGAATTTTTCAGCTGCTTTGTAGAATTTCAGACGATTTTGAGGTTTGGCAAACCCATGCCCCTCGTCGGGAAACAACATATACTCGTAATCAATCCCCTTTTTCTTCAATGCCGCGACGATCTGTTCGGATTCGGCCTGTTTGACCCGGGGGTCGTTGGCGCCTTGCGCGATCAAAAGAGGGATCTTAATACTGTCCACCTTATATAAAGGAGAGCGGGACTTCAAGAATTCCGCTTCAGTCTCAGGATTACCGACTCTCTTATGCAACGCAGCCAAAAACGTAGACCAATACGGAGGAATGGAGTGAATAAAAGTAATTAAATTACTCGGGCCGACGATATCTACCGCGCAACGGAACAGATCCGGTGTAAATGTGGCGCCGACCAATGCCGCGTAGCCCCCGTATGAACCGCCGAAAATGGCGATCCGCTTTGGATCCGCGTACCCTTTACTGACCGCCCACTGCACCGCATCGACGATATCGTCATGCATCTTGCCGCCCCACTCTTTATCTCCGGCGTTCAGGAACTTCTTCCCATAGCCTGTTGAACCCCGGTAATTGACCTGCATGCACAGGTATCCCCGGTTCGCCAGCCACTGGGCTTCCGGATCGTATCCCCATGAATCACGGGCCCACGGACCGCCGTGGACATTCACGATCATCGGCAGGTTCTTGCGTTCGGCGCGGACCGGGAAAGAAAGATATCCGTGGATTGTGAACCCGTCGCGAGAAACGAAAGAAAATGACTCCATTGAAGCCAAAGAATACTTCTTCAAATCCGGCTTCGCGTAAAAAAGAAACTCCGCGTGTTTCTTCGAACGGTCGTACAGATAAAACGACGTCGGGGTCGCATCCGCGCTGAATCCGACGATCCACCACGTATCAGAATCATCACGGCTGGTCACGAAGAAATCGCCGTCCGCAACCGTCCGCAAATAATCGAAATCAGCCTTGACCGATTGATCCAATATTTTCCACTCGGTACGGTCTTTATCAAACGCGACTGCTTGCATCTCATAGGTATCCGGATGTATCAAAAGGTCGGAAACATCATAGACCGGGTCTTCAGCAAGCGACGTCTTCTTTCCGGAAGAAATATCCATGCGTTGTAACCTGCTGGTATTGGTATCCTGCGAATTCACCAAGAAGATCTGGTTTCCTTCTTTATTGAAGCAAACCGGACGGCTGGTCAGGCTGTCCTGGCTATCCCATTGAATGACCTTGCGCCATTCTTTCTGTTCACTGTCCCGCACGAGCAGATCCGATCCGCCGGTAGCAGTTTCCGTGACCGCGCCGAGTACGCGCAACTGCGCGTCCGAGATCCAAGAGGAGACCGTGCCGATATTTTTCGCGCGCAGAGTCAAGGTACCCGTGCGAATATCCAGATGATACACATCGTGTAATTTAACATCGTCTTTATTCATCGAGATCAACATCTCATCCGGGTAATGCTTGTTGTGTTCAACGATATGCACCTGGACATTCTCAAACGGAGTGTAATCTTTTACCGTTGCACCGGCCAGATCCACACCGTACAAACGCCAGTTCTCATCCCCGTCTTTATCCTGCAGATAGAGGACATGTTTGCTGTCCTCTGCCCAGAAATAATGCCGGATCCCACGATTCGTATCATGCGTGACAACATGATCGTCCTCTTTTCCGATCGCCTTGACCCAGACATTAAGCACATTATTTACCGGCGCGATATACGCTAAATACCGGGCATCCGGAGACAAAGACGGGCTGGTCTTTACCGGATTCCCGAACAATGTCTGGCGCGGAATAATCGGAACTTCTGACTTTTTCATGCTATCTCCTCCAAAGCCTGCATCACACAAGCCCATAAATAATAACCCTACTATTATAAGGAAAGATTTCATATATCCCCTTCGTATTGCGTCATGAGTACTGCGTATTGCGCCTCTAAGAAGAAAAAAGGAAAATCGAAAATGGCTTATGGGTTTCGAATTTAAAACTATCTTCTATTTCCCGGCCTTAAAAAACGCACAACGCGATACGCAATGCGCAATACAAAACAATACTCAATCATTGTAATCATGAGAAGAAAGGTGTCAAGGTGGAAATGCCGCAAGAGTAATACCACCCTACGGGGGTAATTCAGATAGAGGCTTTTTCATCGACTTCATCTCGAGAAAAGCCTAAGCTTCATTATCGACTACAAACTTTTTCAGCGCGAGTACGCTTAAAAAAATTTAAATCTCATGAGACGTCCGCTACGATAGGATGTCCGCTCGCAAAGCTCGTTTCGCAGGCATTATCTGGAATTAACGGATCACTTTTCTTGAATATTTTGAATATTTGGATAATCCGCACGCCGTGCACTTCTCAATTTCCAAAAGTTTATTCAGATACTCCTGGATCGCGGCGATATACGCGGCATGGCTCCACGTCAAAGGAGAAACAGAAAGCGGTTCATTCGTCTGCGGGTTGACCTGCTCTGCAAGAACGCCGCTCGGCAACGCGTGTTCCGCGACCCAACCTATGATCTTCAAGGCTTTACCCAGATCATTCTTATTTTTAGCCACGGCGATGTAATACTGCGCCAACCACAGCGTCGTAACGAACCAGGGATTCCCGGGCACTTCATTGCTGACCCGATAGTACGGATCATTTTCATAGCGCGCCAGGCCTCCCACACTCGTTTTACACCATAATGTATCATAAATCTGCCGCATCGTACTGCGGACTTTTTCGTCATCCGGGCTGTACGCGCCGAAAGCGAATATTCCGTAGAGGCTGGCGTCGACCGTTGCGTCGATTTCCTTCGTTCCATCTTTGCGAAAGTTTACCATCCGGGCAAAGCGCTTTTCTTTTTCCAAATACAGATGCGTATCCATTGCCTGACGTAACAGCGACGCGCCTTCGAGATATTCCTCGGCGATCTCAACCTCTCCGAAGGCCTCGGTAAAATGAGCGGCAGCAATCAAACCTCCGTAAACCGCGGAAGCCGTGAAGGTAAGAATACCTTGCCGCTCTTCCCACAGATCATAGCTGGGCAGCGGCAAGCCTGTTTGCGTATCCAGGTAATCCATCATGAAATCCGCCGCGCGCTTGATCAAAGTCTTGTAAAGCGGTTTGATGAATTCGATATCTCTATACGTGTCGTAATGTTGCCAGAGCGCCCAAATGACCAACGCGGTTTCATCCTCCTGGATCGGCAGCTGATACTTCTTGTCTTTTTGCCATGGATGCCAAGAACTGGCTAATGACCCGGAAGGAGTGTATTTATGAAGAAAATACCCGTCTTTCTCGATGATCTTCGCGCACAGATTAAAAAAATTGTTGGTGATGCCGGAATACCCGGCCAGATCCAAAGCATAGGCGACCAAAGAGGCATCACGCGTCCACATATAGCTATAGGTATCCCGGTTAAAAAATGCCGTGTCCGAATCATTGGCCGCGATGATACTTCCGCAATTATCGATCTGCGTCCGGCAGATCAAAAGGCTTCTTTTGTAAAGCCGCGCGATGTCCGCCGGCAAAAGGTCGAAATTTAAAGAGTCTTTGTTCAGCCATAGTTTCCAGTAATCGACAGTACGCTTAAAAAGCTTTTCCGGATGTTTCTCAACGATAGAATCATTCAAAGACCTGACCTCCTGCCAATTCTTACCCGCGCATATCCAATAGTAGCAAGAATCTTTCTCTTTGCCCTGCAGCCGGAAAGGGATACCGGCGACCGAATCTACCGACCCCTGCGCGATGGGATTCCCGCTGAGCAATCCATCTTCCGCGTCCTTCCAAGTCCCCTGCTCTTTCGTCTGTTCCTTGTTTCCCGTGGCAAACCAATCAATCCCATATTTCTTATTGGCATAGACATTGATCAAGAAATGCCGTTCCCCTTTATAGTGAAGCAGCCCGTTCACCTCGGGCCGGTATGCGGCAGTATCGCCGATATCATTGCCTAAAATGTGAAAATCTTGAGCAAGGAATAACCGGATCTCTTTATCTTCGTTGGACAGATTTTCTACGGTCAATTTCTTTAGATACATATTCTCATGAAAATCGACAAGATCATTTGCTATGATCCGCAGCTTCAACGCATCATGAGTAAGTTCCACGTTCGTGGCTAAAGAATCCTCCAGATAATCGAGTTTGATCTTCCAGCCTTGCGGGACCCAGCTCAATACACCGTTGACCCAAACGCCAAAACGGAACGGCTCGCCTTTGGTATGGCTCTCCTCTCCGACATGGGGAAAATAAAATTCCCTTAAACGGTACTCCTTATCAAAAGCGATAAGGATGTTCCCGTTTCCGATAGGAATATCTCTGGGCATGCAGAATTCCTTTCTCTACGGTTAAAACCGTTTGGCTGCTTCCTGAGCTTTATCCTGCGCCTCCCGGATCTTCTGTGCTTGTATTTTCTCTCCCATATCCATCGGTTGAGCAATAATACATTCTATATCCTTGATCCCGACAAATCCAAAAATGGCGCGTAAATAAGGTTCCTGATGGTCAAGGGCACTTGAATCAGGAGTATCGTAAGTTCCTCCCCGGGAAATGATCACGGCCATCTTTCTGTTTTTTACCAAACCTTCCACGCCGGTCTTTGTGTATTGAAAAAGATATTTCGGCTGCACGATGATATCCAGGTACTGTTTTAACGTATAGGGAATAGAGAAATTCCACATGGGAGTGCTTAAAAGATAGGCATCGGCGGAAAGAAATCTTTCTATGCACCGGACTATTTCCTGCCATGCGACCTTAAACTGCCCCGACAACTCTTTACCGCCTAACAACATATACTTGCCGTCAACGCGCTTGACAGTCAGATCGGGCAGTTTTTCTTTAGAAAGGTCCAATTCTTCAACTACCCAGTCAGGATGGCTCTTGGTAAAAACCTCCAGAAAAGACGCGCTTACTTTAAGGGTCCTGGATTCCTCGGCGCGCGGCGTGGCAATTATGTGCAATAATTTCTTCATGGATAACTCCTTTCAATATATGCCGTTATTCTACTGCCGGTCGCTAACCTCCCGTCGCGAACCCCGGATATAACGTCATTCCGCCATCGACAAAAATCGTTGTGCCGTTGACATAGTCTGATTCATCTGAGGCAAGCCAAACAGCCACGGTCGCGATATCTTTAGGGTCTCCTACCCGGCCGGAAGGGACAAGTTTAAGCAATTCTTTCTCGGCCTGAGGAATCGACCAGGCAGAAGTATTTATCGGCGTCTTAATGGCCCCCGGGGCGATGCTGTTGACGCGGACCTTATACACAGCAAGTTCCTGAGCCATCGACTTCATAAGAAGCATACTGCCGCCCTTGGAAGCCGCGTAATTAGCATGCCTCGCCCAAGGAATGACCTCGTGGACTGAAGTTATAAATATTATTTTTCCGGCGGCGATTGACCGGCCTTTAACAATTCCTCTTCGAATAAACTCCCGGGCCGCTTCCCGGGCGCACAGAAAGCCGCCGGTCAGATTCACATTAATCACCTGCTGCCATTGCGTTAACGTCATATTCACAAAGTCGGCATCTCTCTGAATGCCGGCGTTATTTACTAAAACATCAATAGACCCGAACTCTTCATACATTTTCTGAAACAGTTTTTTCACCTGTTCTTCCCTGCTTATATCGGCTTTAATAGCGATCGCTATCCCTTTTTCTTGTTGTATTGATTTCACGATCTTCCGGGCTTCATCTGCGTTGGCGAGATAATTAACGACGACCTGGGCTCCTTCCAGAGCCAAGGCCTTGGCAATTGCTTCACCAATGCCGGAATTCGCGCCGGTGACCAACGCCGAAAGCCCTTTAAGGCGTTGCATACAGAGTAATCGGCTTGTATCACTCATTTCGCCGCCCTTCGTTTCGGTCTCCTCGGTAAATTTCTCCCACCCGGCCTTCCTGCCGCTCCCGGACGATTGCCTTGTCAGCACCAAAAGGATGGCCGCCAAATCCATGACGCATCAAAGCAATAGCGCGAGCCCAGTACTTCGTTGCGTCGCGGGAGGAAAAAAGCTGCATCACTGCCTGAGAAATAACGGGAATGGATGTCTCCATGCGCAACGCGTCGGCGACTAACCAATTCACTTCACCCGTATCCTCAATATAAGAAGGTACGGAATCCAATTCCCCGTGCTGACGGTATTGCTGTTCCATAAGGTCGATAAGCCATGAGCGGATCACTGAACCGTTTCGCCAACACTTCAGCACGTCCGGAATATTCAAAGACTGGTAGTAATGCTTTAAAAGATCGACACCTTCAGCGATTGCCTGAAGCATCCCGAATTCAATACCGTTATGAACGAGCTTTGTAAAATGGCCTGCCCCCGGCCCTCCGGCATGGACATAGCCGTCTTTAACCGCCAGCTTAAGAAGCAGCGGCTCTATCCGTTTGATTGCCGCATCATCACCCCCGGCCATAAAACATGCTCCATGGCGCGCTCCCTCTACCCCTCCGCTGGTCCCCAAGTCTACAAGATATAATCCTTTTTCTTTTAGTTGCGCTGCCCTGCGGATAGAATCGCCCCAATAAGAGTTTCCTCCATCGACAATGCTATCCCCTTTATCCAGAACCACAGATAACTGCTGAATAAGCGTATCGACCGCGGGCCCGGAAGGTATATATAAAAATATAGCTCTCGGAGCTGACAGATACTTTTTAAACTCTTCTATGGATTTAACAGCCTGCAGCCCCATGCGAACGAGATCATCATCTGTTTTTCCCTGCGTATACCCCGCGACTTTAATATTCTTCTCAAGCGCCTGCCGGGATAAATTACCGCCCATGCGCCCCAAGCCTATAATGCCGAATTCCATTGTATCCGTCATCTTTCTTCTCCTGTGTTAACTCTTCGGCCGCCTGCGAACGACCGCCCGTGCGGGAGCACCGTCTGAATTTAGAATCTTTAACGGCAAACAGATCAAATCATACCTTCCCGGCTTTACCCGAGAAAGATCCAGCCCCTCGAAGATCCAAATGCCGGCCTCAAGCAGCTTTCGATGCGTCTGAACCCCGTCCTTATGGTTTCCTCCCACAGAAAGATAATCCATGCCCACCGCGCGCACCTGTTTCGCGACAAGATACTCTGCCGCTTCAAGAGAAATATAGACAAACTTTTTCATAAAAGCGGCAGTCCGCCAATACCGGGAGTTCCTTGTCTTAAAAAGTATCCGTTCGCCGCGCCGTATCCGATACGTACGCAACTCGTCTTTGCTTACGCAGGTACTATTTTGAATCTCAATGACCCTTGCCGGTCCTATGGCCGCGCCTAAAGGCATCGTATCAATACCCGCTCCTTTGAAAAAAAAATGAAACGGCGCGTCCACGTGCGTTCCCGCGTGTGATCCCATGGAAATAGCGCTGAGATTATTGCTATCCCCTTTTTTTATATCTTGTACCAACCGTATACGCACGTCCGGATCGCCCGGCCAGCGCGCCATTCCGGGTTTAATAGGCACCGAAATGTCTATCCACCCTATTTTTGCCATCGTCGATTCGTTTCCAAAGATTAAAAAATCCTTCTTCCGCTTTCTCCGTGATAATTTTATACAGAAAGTTTATTCTCAGCCATTGGCGTATTCCTTTTTTATATGACTTTTTTCCACTCGGGGATCCTTTGATTTGACGTACCTCACCAAGAACTGATCCGGGATACTTTTAAGAGAGTACACTTGAAAGGTGCCGGCAGGAACGGTTATTCCGTCTATCGAAACTCATTCAAATCTGAATTCAGCGGGGACGCTCGCGGTAAAATGCCAGCCGATGGCGAGGCCGGGACGCCTGCGCAATCTCAAACTCATAATCCCAGGATTTGAGGCGAAGGGTGAGAAATATCTCCACGAGGAACGAGCAGCACTATCCGACGGTCCCCGCATTCTTTCTTTCATTTTAAGCAGGCGCACGATAACAGACGCCCCTTATTTTAAATCATGAAACAGAATTACTCTTGAACGTACCAAAGACTCAAGATCTTAACGATGATCCTTTGGGCTAAAGGCAATTGCAAAATATCCGGTCCCGCCCATGCCTTAATTTCCGTACAGAGCCCTTAACTGCTCCACCGTGGGAGATTGCGCGTAATATTCACCCTGTGGCCCCAGATATCCGTACCCTGCTCTTCTGAGAACGACCGCCGTGTAGCCTCCCCTTGAATTAGGAATGTTTATGGTCACCGTTTCCTGTGTCTGGACCGGAGCCTGAACGAGCACCGGCGGCGCAACGACCACGTATCCGCCGTAAGGCGCCTGCCGATAATAATGGTCATCGCCATAGTAGTATGGAGTACCGTCAACGATCACGGTCGTATGCCGCGGCGGCAAAACGTCAATGAGCGCCCCGATAGTCAACGCGGCAACCGCAACCCCAAATCCAAACAACCCGGGCCGATACCAGCGGCCATCGCGGTAATAATACCTGCTTCCTCGTCCTTCTCCCCGGTGATCTTCCCTGCTGTATCCTCTGTGATCTCCCCGGTCATTGTCTCGCGCGAATGCGCAGGGATAAGACAAAGTCAGCAGTAAAACCATTGTCACAAAAACCCTCGATCTTAAAATTTGTTTCAACATTTCCAACCTCCTTATAGTTTATGTACGGTCTTGTTTTTTGCGCATTTTTTTTACTTGTAGCCGATTGTCCCGTCGGCTTCTACAGTATACACGTAATTTTACGGATATTCTTCCCACTGCGCCATTGGCGCATTCCTTTTTTCTCTGACTTTTTTCTACGCGAATAGCATTGGATACGGACCTGCCGAAGATGCCGGCGTGCCCGTGGAGACTCCACGAACACCGTAATACGCAGGGCTATGAAACGGAATTACTCTCTAACTCGTCCAAAAGGTCGATATCATACTGCAAAGAATCCTCATCCGCGCTACTCGTCTGCGCCGTCTCAAACTCATAATCCAGCGTTTCTTTTACCAGACGCTGTTCAGCCGGACTGACTCGCTGAGCAGAAACATACTGGCGCTGATAGACATGCGCGCTGATCAAAACGATACATATCGCGGCAAATGCCGGAAGCGCAAAAGATACCCGGTAACGAAAAGATGCGGCCGGTTTCACGTCTGGAACAGAACGCGCGTCAATCTGAGCATCCAACGCTGATTCAAAACGATTCCAGAATTCCTTCTGCGGCTGCGGGACTTTCTGAGTGCCGGCGACCTTAAGTACAGATTCGATCCGGCGCACGGTAGCGGAACAATGAGCGCAACGCTGGATATGTTCAAAGACCCTTGCGCGCTCAGGGACAGGCAGGGTCCTATCCGCGTAATCGTACAACTTTCTTCGTAATAAGAAACACCATATCATAAAAGCCTCCTCTTTAAAAAAATGCCTTATCTAATATATGAAGCCATTGTTTTCTGTAACGCACGCACGGCTCTAAAAATATATACTTTGGCCGTCGCGACATTACACCGCATCACTTGAGAGATCTCCTTACCGGACAGACCCTGACGGTATCTTAAAATAAACGCGGTGCGCTGTTTGTCCGGCAACGCTTCAATGTGCTTATTCAACACTTCCCGGAGCTCATTTTCTTCCAATCTCGCGTCCGCAAGTACCGCAGTATCGGGGACTTCCCGTTCAAAAGATTCGTCCGCGGCCGACACGCTCAACGGCTCCGCCTGAACTCTTTTCTTCCGGCGAAAAAAATCATTGCAGGTATTGACCACGATCCGATAGAACCACGTCGAGAAGGAAGATTCTTTCCGGAAAGACCCGATATGTTTATACACTTTGATAAATGCCTCCTGCAGTACATCTTTTGCGTCCTCGGTATTTTCCACGAACCGGTAACATATCGTAAACCCTTTCGGCGCATACTGCCGCACCAATTCCGTGAATGCCAAGCGGTCTCCGCCGTGGATGCGATCGATGAGATCACGTTCGTTTACTTGAGCGCTCATCATATCATAACGATGTTTGATCTTTTACCGAAGGCACCTGATCAGCCGGCGGCTTCCCCGGTTCCGGCTTCATACCGCGCTGGAAGTCAAATCCTTTTCTCTTCTGATGGAATTGTTTCATTCGCTCCGCCAATTCCGGATGGTCTTTTAGATACTGCTCAAACTTCTGCGGATCTTCCTGTCGCAGCTTACGTAATTCCTGCATCTTCTGGCGCTTCGCCATAATCTGGGCATATTTCTGAGGATCATCCACTTTAAGCTTCTCCAGCCGTTCCTGTAATGCGGCTTTGCGCTTCTCGACAAACTCTTTGAATTTCTCGGGATTCTCGGCTCGTAATTTAAGAAGCCGCTCATGGCGTTTTTGCCGCATACTCTGCATTATTTCTTCATACTTTTTAGGGTCGGTCTTTTTCAACTGCTCCAGCTGTTGCTTTCTTTGTTCATGCCTCTGTTTAAGAAGAGCGTTGAACCGTTCCGGATCATCTTTCTTCAACTGTTCCAACTTCTTCCAGTCAAAATCCTTTTCCCTCGGCCCCCCGATTCCCAACGGCTTACTTACCGGCTTATCAACGGCACTCTGGGCACCCGCAAAAGAACAAATCCCCAAAACAAGCCCTCCCATACATATTCCTGTCATGAACATTTTCATCGTCTTCATCGTAAGGTCCTCCCTTTTTAGGCTCTCAATGATTAGACGCAGGCATTTATGGAAAGGTTTCATAGTTTAAACACTCTTTCAGCATAGTTAGACCCCGGGACTCTTTGTGACTTGCTCAGGACTATACCCGACCTGTCGCGTCGCGACAACGTTCACCCCAAGGCCTAAAATATTTTCGCAAAGGATATCCCCGAGATTCACCGGTTTCGTTACCGTGATCGTTCTCAAATACTCTAACACCTTCGGGATCGCCGGCTTTGGGACCGGCAGACTTGAACGTACCGGGATCATTTTAATCGAAAGCCCGGCAGCCGCTATCGTTGTCGTCACTATCCGCGCAGGGTTCTCGACCTCAGCGATAGCGTATGTCTCCCCTTTCGGGCAGGTATTGCCGGTAACGCTGACAAAGCGGCAATCCTGGATATCCACTAATAACCGGCACCCGCGAGGGCATTCGATACAGGTTAGCTTTTTTTGCATAATCATTCAATATAATCCCTGAATTATGAAATGCCAATATACAAAATCCAAATTACAAACAATATCAAAATTAACAATAGACAAAAATAAGAACATTATTCACTAATCGTTGTATATTGTAGTTTGTTTGTAATTTGTGTATTGTTATTTGTAATTTTCCCTCTGGCGTTGCATAGTTCAGCTCTTCTCACGTAAATAATCTGCTGCCATCTTTCCGGCAATCTCGCTGTCATGCGTTACGGTATCCACCACATCATAAATCTTATAAGCATTCCCACAAGCAAAGATCCCGGGAATAGACGTGGTATTCAACTGGTTTGATACCGGAGCATTCGTGCTTTTATCGATCGTAACTCCGGCCATCTCGATCAGTTCATTTTCCGGGATAAGCCCGACAGAAACAAGCACTGTATCACAGACGATCTCAAACGCGGTCTTACGAATGTCTTCTCCCTGCAAACCGACTTGAACGACCCCGACTTTTTCGACGCGGTCTTTGCCGAAGATACGTGAGACCCGATGGCGAAAATACAATGGAATATCAAAATCATAAACACACTGGACCATATTACGCGCTAACCCCCGGCTTTCCTTCTGAAGTTCGATGACGGCTTTCACCGTCGCGCCCTCCCAGATAAAACGCCGGGCCATGATCAATCCGATATCTCCGGAACCGACAATAACAACGGTCTTTCCCGGCAACAATCCTTCGCTATTGATCAATTTTTGCGCAAGCCCGGCTGAATATACTCCGGCCGGCCGGGTCCCGGCTATATGGATCATCTCCCGCGTACGTTCCCGGCACCCCGTCGCCATAATAACTGCCTTGGCTTTAACCGTTTCCATTGTGCCGGGTTTTAAATAGGTTATGACTTTATCTGAAGTCAACCGCACCACCAATGACCGCAAACTGACTTCGATGTTAGAAACCGCCGTAGTTTTGCGCGCAAACCGGTCCGCGTACTCCGGCCCGGTCAGGACTTCTTTGAAATAAGCAAGCCCGAAACCGGTATGAATACATTGGTTCAGGATCCCACCCAGGAACTGGTCCCTTTCCAAAAGCAGGATGTCCCGGACTCCCTGTTCATAAGCGGACACCGCCGCGGCCATCCCGGCAGGGCCACCACCGACAATGACTAATTGACGCTCATGCATAATTTTTTTTAAATTCCAATACACAAAATCCAAATTACAAACAATAGACATTGTTCAAAGAGACAAACCTAATCGAAATGTCCATTGTTTATTGTATTTTGTGATTTGTTTGTAATTTGGTAGTTGTAATTTGTAAATTATCTCGCTTCTGTATCATTCGCCTATGACAAATTAATTATCCTTCATTTTCTGAAACATCTTACTTCTCCTCGACGACAAGTTCAGATCCTTTACCGCGTTTCGTGATCTCGATCAACGGTTTCTTCAGTTCTTCAGAAAGTATCTTCATGATCCTGGTAGTACAGAAACTGCCGTGGCACCGGCCGGCCTGGGCGCGGGTCCTGAATTTGACGCCGTCCATCGTCCGCGCGCCGCGATGGATCGCGTCCCGTATTTCCTGCGCGGATACCATTTCACAACGGCAGACGATATCTCCATACGCCGGATTCTTCGCAATCAATTTCCGGGTCTGCGTTAAAGGAACAGAAAACAGATGGACCGTCTTTTCACGGTTCTTCTGAAAAAACATTTTTTTCTTTAACCGCAGGCCGGCCTGTGCCAACAATCCTTGTACCATGACCGCTATCGCCGGAGCCGCGGTCAAGCCGGGCGACTGTATTCCCGCGACCGTGACCATCCCGGGGACTGTGTCTTCATGACGGATAATAAAATCGTCTCCGGAAACCGGCCGCAATCCGGCAAAATATGCGATAATGTCCTGCGCGCTGATCGACGGGACCAAGCGCCGCACCGAAGAAAATACCTCTGCCAACCCCTGATCAGAAGTAGCCCGGTCCTGTTTATCTTCGACATCGCGGGAATTCGGCCCGATCATCGGGTTCCCATCCGCGGTCTTTATAACTAATATCCCCTTGGAATGTTGCGCCGGTAAAGGAAACAATAAATGCCGGGTTAAATATTCCCGTTTCTTATCCAACAGGAATTCTTCGCCTTTGCGCGGCGTGATCGTAAAATCCGTAATGCCGGCCATCCGCGCGATAGAATCCGCGTACAAACCTGCGGCATTGACAATATACCGGGAATTAAAAATACCGGCTGTCGTCTGTATTTCAAACGCGTTCTTTCCTTTATACGTGATACTGCTGACCGCTGCCTGGGTGAACAGCGCGGCCCCGTTCTTTACCGCATTTTCACTTAAATCATAGACCAAACGGTACGGGCTGATGATCCCGGCGCTGGGCGCGTATAATGCCGCGCGCGCTTCAGAGGAGAGGTTCGGTTCATGCCGGGCAAGCCAGCGACGGTCAACGATCCGCAAACGCGGGACCCCTAAGATGGCTGCGTCTTGTTTGATCCGGCGTAACTGTTGAACTTCCTGATCAGTGAACGCGACGATCAACTCTCCGACTTCTTTAAAATCGACTCCCAGCTCGGCTGCGATCGTACGGATGCGGCGATTACCTTCTACACAAAGCCGGCCCTTTAAGGACTGCGGAGGGTTTTGTGTCCCGGGATGGATGATCCCGCTGTTTGATTTTGAAACACCGAAAGCAAGTTCTTCTTCTTTCTCTAAAAGGGCAACGCTGACGTGATACCGCGATAGTTGCCGGGCTATTGCAGTCCCGACTACGCCACCGCCGATAATAATGACATCGTATTGCTTCATGTATCCCTTATAAAGAAAATGGATAATAGAAAAGAGAAAATGGTTTTAAAACTATTTTCCATCATCTATCTTCCATTTTCAAAGAATTAAAGAACTGAAATAGTCCGCTGAACAGCCTTTTTCCATCCCTTATATAACCTATCCGCTTCACGCAATGGCATCCGCGGAGAAAATACACGGTCTTTCTTCCAATAGCGCATGATCTCAACAGTGTCTTTCCAAAAACCGGCTGCAAGACCGGCTAAATATGCCGCGCCTAACGACGTCGTCTCAATGACCCGCGGCCGGACAATCCGTGCCTGCAGGATATCCGACTGAAATTGCAATAAGAAATCATTTGAAACGGCGCCGCCGTCGACTTTTAATTCCCGTACGGACAAAGAAGAATCTCTCTGCATAGCCGCTACGATATCTTTGGTCTGATAACACATCGCTTCTAACGCGGCGCGCGCCAAATGGTTCTGGTTCGTCCCCCGGGTTATTCCGGTTATCAGGCCGCGCGCGCGCGGCTGCCAATACGGAGCCCCCAGGCCGACTAACGCCGGGACAAAATAGACCCCTTCGTTATCCGGCACAGAACAAGCCATCTGTTCCGACGCTGCGGCGCGCGGCACGATCTTCAAACCATCGCGCAACCATTGTATTGCCGCGCCGGCAATAAAGACCGAACCTTCCAACGCATACACCGCTTCACCCGCGGGGCCGCACGCGATAGTCGTAATAAGGCCGTGTTTGGAAATCGTCATCTTCTTGCCGGTGTTCAGCAACATAAATGCTCCGGTCCCATACGTATTCTTCATCGTACCGGGTAAGAAACAGGCTTGGCCGAATAATGCGGCCTGCTGGTCGCCGGCGACACCGGTGATCGGGATTCCCGCGGGAAGCCTTCCCATCTTACAGGTTTTTCCAAAAATACCCGATGAAGGCTGCGCCTTCGGCAAAACGGACCCAGGAATAGAAAAAAGTCTTAACAACTGTTTATCCCACTGAAGCTGACGGATATTAAAAAGCATCGTCCGTGACGCGTTCGTATAATCCGTCGCGTGGACAGATCCCCCGCTTAATTTCCAAAGGATCCACGTATCCGGCGTCCCGAAGCATATGTTTCCCTGCGCGGCTTTTTTGCGAACGCCTTTGACATTTTCTAAGATCCATTCGATCTTCGACGCGGAAAAATACGCGTCTATCGGCAAGCCGGTACGGGACCGGATAAAACCGCTCTGCCCTCTTTTTTTCAAGGCTTCGCACCTCTGGGTAGTCCTGCGGCATTGCCAGACAATGGCGTTACAAACAGGCCTTCCGGTCTGGCGGTCCCACATCAGCGTTGTCTCCCGCTGATTGGTTATCCCGATTGCCGCGATCGAACCCGGACATATCGTACGTAAGACTTTTTGAATGGCGTTATAAACGCTTTTAAAAATCTCCTCAGGATCATGTTCAACCCAGCCGGGCCGAGGAAAATACTGAGGAAATTCCTCATAAGCAACGGCAACGATCGTTCCTTTTTTATCATAGGCCACGGCACGGCTGCCGGTCGTCCCCTGGTCGATAGATAAGATGTACTTCATTGTTTTATTATTAGAAAATAGAAAATGGAGAATAGTTTATAGTTTTAAACCATTATCTATCTTCAATCTTCGAATCATCCAATTCATAATATCTTCAAATACTTTCTCTTTTCCGATGTCGACACACGGAACATGCAGCATGTCTGGATACGACAAAAGTGTTTTATCCAAGCACTTTAACCGCTGAAAGACCCGGCGGGTAGCCGCATTATCAACAACCGGGTCGGCCTGCGGAACAACGAACAATACCGGCACCCGCAGGTGCTGATACTGCCAGGTTATCCGGAGCTGGGCCTTTAAAATGGTAAAAAGTAATGCCGCGGTCGCTACGCTGTTATGTTCTAAATCACGCTTAATAATAGCCTGATACGCCGGATCACGGGTGCATGCCTGTGCGGAAAACGGCATCAGGAATTGTCGCTTCCGGTGAATAACCAGCGCGCCGAATATCTGCATATACCGCCATAGGGAGAATCGGATCAAGCTTTTAAACGCCGGGGCAACGCAAATAAGGCCCTTAAAAAGCTGCGGCCGGCTCTTCACGAATACATATCCGATAAGCGCGCCCATACTTTCGCCGGCCAAGAACTGGGGGGCCGCCGGGTACTTCTGCCGCCCTATTTCCGATAGCCGCTGCAGGTCATCATAATATTCCCTGAAAGAATCCGCATGGCCTTTCAGGGCCGTTGTCTGGCCGAACCCGTTCAACTCGATCGCGTAAGACGTAATACCCTGCTGTTGCAAAAAAGTAGCCAGGCAATCCCAGCGCCCGCCATGAGAACCAAGGCCGTGGACCAAAAATACCACCGCCCGCGCCGAAGCAGCGGGCCATTCGCGAAAAGAGAGATCCCGGACCTGATCGGATTGCAATGGTTGCATCATAAACGCACTTTTTCCCCGCATATGGCAGATTTCTTTGTCTCTGCCACTGGATCACATTCTCTCAGCATATCTTCTGGTATTATAATTGGAAGGTTTCAGTATCCGGACTACCGCAACTCAATGCTAGACATCATCTTCTTTACATCCCGAAAAACCTCTTCCGCGACCTGTTCCGGAGCCCACGCTAAGACCTGTACTCCCAACTGATGCGCCGGACGGTCGAATATTCCGTAAATCATAAGGTGCCGCAAATTTCCGCTGGGCGTGGCAATGATCCATTGGATCTCGAAACCGCCATTGCCGTAAGCCGTCTCTTCCACTGCCGACAGGTTCTGGACTGTTTCAGACTTCGAGAATGTCTCGACATAATATTCGCGTAAGGCTTGCACTTTATAATCGACATCGTACCCGAACGCGAAATTATCCAGATCCTGAGGGCTTACCACACAATAGCCGTGTTCATCCAGCGTTACCAACGCGACCTCCGCGTCCAGTTTGAGGAATTCCTTGTTCAATTTGTCGAAATCCCGGCGTTCGATCCTGACCCAGGTATTGGGGATATTGATCGCGAACCGGTTTTTCTGGCTTACATACGTTTGACCCTCCGAAGACATGATCTGTTGCAGCAGGCGCTGCCTGAAAAACAGGCCGTCTATCCCGCGATAGCCGACGAACACTAAAAATAAGAATGCCACGCCCGATAATAACCGGCCTTGATACTCATCGATCTTTCCGGTACAGAGAATGATCATGACCGTAAAAAAGACCGCTTGGACAAACGGGTCGGCAACACTGCCTTGGACCAACCCCATGATCAAAATGATCCCGCAGCCTACTACTGCCCGGCCGACAAGGGCACTGCGGACCCACAGTTGACGTTTTGTCAACGCGTAGGCCAGGTAAAAATCAAAAAACCAGAAAAGCACTGCCACGAACCATTCCGGGCCTTTTACTCCGACCTTCAATTTCCACAAATAGATCAAAGAACTCAGTGCCGCGTTGGCGACCAATAACGTAATGAGCAGGCGTACCAGGAGCGTGCTGAGCCCGTAGATATCGACTTTTTTCTTGGCAAGGATCTGCTTCTCCTTCTCGGCAAACTCATCGGAAGGAGAAATGATCTCTTCTTTTTTAAGGGGTAAATGCTCTTCTTTCATCGGCGATCCTCACATCATCTGCGTTAAAAATACTATAACACGCACGCTCGCTACATTCAACGTAAACCGGATGCCGGCCGTCACGGCTTCTTGATAACGACCGTACGCATGACATCTTTCAATTGAGCCAACATCTGTTCCGCGTCCTGTTCCAAAGTCCAGGCCATCATCTGCAAACCGGTATCTTCAAAAACCACGAACAGGATCATGTAGCTATGCCGTGCATCCCCTTGTACGACGCGCCACTCTACGTCTATTCCGCCATCGCCGTAATCAAAACTGATCTCATCATGGACTACTTCCAAAGACTGCGCGCGCAGATTATCCAGCAAGCGTTCTTTTGCCAGATTCAAATTAAACGGCACGCTTACTTTTTCCGGGATGATCATCCCCCAGGCTTTTCCCTGTTGCTGAAGGATGAGTATCTCCGCGGCTGAATTCATCAACGAGGGATCGACCTGCTGGAAATGATCCCGGGAAACGATCGTCCACCCTTCTGGGACGGCGATCTCATAATGATGCGCGGGACTGGTATAGCTGCGTAATTCAGGCAACGGCTCCGGCAAAGGTTCTTCGGAAACCGGCCCGGGTTGGGCCGTTCCTGCCGGAGCGGGCTCTTTTTCCGGAGCTGTCGGCGGCCCGGCCTGATCGCACGCTTGTTCCGAGATCTTTCCGCCGGTCTGCACCTGAAATACCCGCCGCCCGGTCACGCCGCAGGAAAAAGGTACCGCCCGTATCGTATACCCTTTTGGGTCAAGCTGAAAATCATAGGCATACCCCTTCACCGTATTCTGGTCGAACTTCTCACCCAGGTTCGCCGGATACATTCCCGCGAATTCGTCTTCTTTGACCGGGAAGTTTCCGCTATTGGTCTTCGCATACCGCTCAATCACTTTCGAGATGTCTGAAAGTGTCTTTTTAGCGGCCGATTCCTGGACTTTACACAGTGTTTCTTTATATTGCGAGAGGTAGGTATGAAATAAAGACGCCTCTTCTGCCGGGAGTTTTCCGGGAATAATCAGAATAGTCAAAAAAAACAGCCGGTTCCAAAACAGTTTCCTAAAAGAATACATTTTAATAGATAGCCACTCTCTTTTTGATTTTCCCGACTCACCTCATTACATCAAAATTCTCTTCCTTTGGAATTTTAAAGAAATTCCAAAGTATGCGATAATTTTGATGAGTTCGTCGGGATGCCCTGATGAATTCTGAAAGAATTCCTCAGGGCTACCAATACAACCGTTTGAAGCGTTCCGAATACCGTTTGATCCACTCTTCAGACGCCTCCTGCAAAGTCAGATTCCGCCCATAGTGCAGACTCTGCAAATCACGGTACTCGCTGATCAGATACATCTGTTCAATAAGCCGGACCTTAAAGGCTTCGTTCACCCGTTGGAAACATACGCCGATATTGTATAATGCCCCTTCGATTTCTTTCTTACAATGCACTACTTTCGCCCGGACATTGAACATTTTGTCCTGAAAAGGCATTTTAAGCAAAATCACCTTGTCTATTTCAACGGGTTTCTTGGCGGAAAAAAGCAATCCTCCCCGTCCGATATTCAGCGTCTTAGAATGCTCAACGGGGACGTTTGCGCCGACGATCTTAAATTGCAAAGGAAAACAGACCGGATGACGGATAAAATGCCGTTTCTCGGATGAATCTCCCTGATCCGGCACCGGCGCGCTCTTTGACTGCGGCATTCTACCCGCGATCTTTTGCTTCTTTTTGACCTCACGAGGTTTCATCATATTATTTCTTACTCCCTTTCATTTCATGTAAATAGTCCGCAATTGCCTTTTCTTGATCTTCGCGCAACGCAACAAATTTAATGCCGAGATCATACATCATTCGATTCTCCGGATTCTCTTTCACCCAAACGATCTCTCCGATAACGGTAAGCGGCGGGTCATTCTTCTTTAAATACAACTTCAGTTCCACCAGGACATTCGGCGTACAACTTAATATCGTCGTGATACAAATACCTCCTACCGAGATATTCTTAGTTCTTGTGGATGCCCCGGACAAGCCTTTCAAAACGTGATAACTGACCTCTACCGGAACATCCAATCGCGGATACTTTCTCTTCTCATCCATACACGGCTACTTTTTTGTTTTATCCCGTACTCTTGTCAAGACCCAAGACATGTTCTCTCCCAAGACCTTCATCGTATTCATTCCCTCTTCATCTTTAACGACCTCGCCTTTTTCCCGGCCAATGCCGAAGTTCCAGTAACTCGACCCCGGGACGATCATCTCGCTGATAAAGAAAAAATCATTGATCGAATTAAAAACATGCACCGCTCCGCCCCGGCGTACCGCGACGACCGCCGCGCCGACTTTTCTTTTGAACATATTGCCGTTCGCCCGGGCGACCATCCCGGACCGGTCGATAAGCGCTTTCAACTCGGAAGTGACATTCGAGAAATACGTCGGCGAAGCCAAAATGATCCCGTCGGCATTAAGCATTTTATCTATATACTCATTGACCGCGTCGGTCTGAATAACACACCGTTTATTTTTCTTGGAAAAACACTGATAACAAGCAGTACAGCCACGCGGAGTCTGCCCGGCCAATTGCACCAACTCAGTCGCAATTCCCTCCGCATGCAAAACGTCGAAAACAGATTTAATAAGAAGCGCCGTATTCCCGTCCTTGCGGGCGCTTCCATTAAACGCAACGACCTTGATTTTCGCTGAACCCATAGAGGATCCCCCTTTTTGGTCCCCTGTACAGAAATCCTTTTGATCCTGCTTCGGGGAGAAAGCCGCGGTTCATATCCGGCTGTTTTTCTATTATATCCGCTCCGGGTACGGTTGAGAACAACTTTCTACGCAAGTTATTCTGTAGGCAAGCCTGCCATCCAAGCCACCCAGATCGCACCCGGATTCCGATTGCCTTTTTGAGGTTTCTATGTTAGCCTTAACCTATGCAACATATCCGGATGTCCTGCGTACTTTTATTACTCATTCTTGCCCACACCCCCTTATTTGCAGTTACGGATCAGATCATTACGCTCAAGGACGGATCAAAAATAAAAGGAGAAGTAGTTTCTCTTTCCTCGGGGATCTACACGGTCCATTCTCCGGCACTGGGAGACGTCAAAGTCAATGCTTCCGAGATAGTTTCGATCGCCGGCAGCACCAACGCGACCCAACAAAATACGCCGGACATGGGCCAAGCGCAAACCGATACCTCTATAAATCAACGGATCAAATCAGCCCAAAACCAGCTCTTAAATGACCCGCAGATGATGGGAGAACTTATGGAGATAATGAAAGATGCTGAACTGGAACCGCTTCTGTCAGATCCGGACCTGGTCAATAAAGTCCTGTCCAATGATGTCAAAGCTATTGAGTCTGATCCGAAAGCGCAGGAACTGATAAAAAACCCTAAAATGCGCGCGCTGATGGACCAAATGCGCAACAGCCCCTCTTTTTCCAAATAACAAACCGTGCTGTAAGCTATTGAGAACCTTGCCGTATCGTCCTGCGTAAAAAAAGAAAGGCTGGACATTCGTGTCCAGCCCGGTAAAAACTCATTGATATAGAAACTCTTATTACTTTAGTCTTTTACGCACCACGAACCCGATACATCCTAAACCCAATAATGAAAGGCTTACGGGTTCAGGAATCACAGGGCCAGGGTCAGTTTGTGGTATCCGGTACGTAAAATCGTCAACGAGAAATGCTCCGCCGAAAGAAGCCATGTTATTAGGCAAAAAATTGAGCGCATCAATCTCAAAATCCCAACCCGGCGAAAAATACTGCATTACTTCAGGGACCAAGATAGCTTGATACGAACCGACCAGATTGCCGTTACGATACCCATAAAGCATCACATAACTGGGAGTACCCCATGTCGGAGCATTCTGATAAAGATCCGGGCTCAGATAGACCCCATCAAAGAGAAACGGAGTTGTCCGATAGATATCAAGGTATCCTGCTCCGCCGTTTATCCCGTGATTAGGGCCGGATAACGCGGGAAGAGAATCAAGCATAGAGTAATTATACCAGTCGTATGACTCCGCAAACCATCCTGTATACGTATCATACGTACCGACGGTATGTGAGTTAAAACCATCATGGGTAGTACCGAAATTTTGCGGAAACTGGACCAATCCTCCACCGGAAGTATCAATGTCATCAAAATTTATCACGTTCGCCCAGGAAGCAGATACACTTCCTATGCTGAATAGAAATACCAACAATAATACACTCGACCATTTTTTCATCAAGCTTCTCCTCATATTATGCGGTCTATTGCTTTGTCTTTTTCTTTGACTGTCAGGGGTCAAAGAAGAGTGAGTCTCCACGGACCTGCCGGCGATGCCGGCGTATCCGTGACTCTCTCCCCGAAGCAGAAAAAATCTGCGGAAGGGATTAAAAGATGATATATCTTTAACATATTTTTCAAGAAAAAACCACCTTTTGTGAAAAAATATATGTGGTTTTGAAAATGTTTTCAGATCATCCACTCTGGTAGGCCCGATGAGTACATCGAAACACGTCAGCCTTTCCTCGCAGAAAAGAATGTACCCTTAGAAGAAATTTTGCTGGTTTCCTTTAAAAGCCCTTTCCATAGAGATACTTCTTCTGATATATTGATAAATAGCGGACTTAATCAAACATTATTATTGAAAGGCACAATTCCGCGTCTCATTTTTTTATTCTGTCCAGATCAATTTCTTCTTCTCATCTGTAGTATCTTTTCTATCCTTAAAAATAGCCCTATCAAACTCTTTGATCGAGGTTGAACCAAAGCCGCTAATCCCTCCATCTCTCTCCCTGTTTCTACCTGAATCGATGGGGACTTTTTCACGGCGAGAACTTGAGACGGGTACACACTGCGGTGTCCGGTCATCAAATAACTGATAACGCACGCTATCGTCGCATACGGCGCCACTTTGGGCCCGAACAATTCAACAGCCATAATACTTGCTGCGATAGGCGTATTGGCAGCTCCAGCCAAAAGGCTCACTAAACCGATGGCAGAAAAAGTGGCTATATCTAAACTTAATACTGTCGCGAATAAAGCCCCCGCGGTAGAACCAATAAAAAAGATCGGAGTTACTATCCCGCCGCTCCCGCCAAAACCAAGAGTGATACTTGTAAAGATTGTTTTTAAGATAAACGCATACCAAACAACCTTCTCGCCGCTTAAGACTGATTGAATCGTATCTAAACCCAACCCCAGGAATTGTTTTGAAAATATAAGCGCCAGGCTGATAATCGCAAGGCCGCCTACGATGCCTTTTAGAGGTTTCCATATTCTAAGCTTGGTTGAGCAATACTCGCTCAATTTCAGCATCTCAATCAAAAAAAACGAGCAAAGGCCAAAGAAGATCCCCGCGATAACGACTTTTAAGAAGAATATATTGCTGAAAACAGGCGTAAAGTTTAATGGATGGTAAAAATACGTAATACCCAAGGAAGAAGAAATCTGATACCCGATGATACCTGCGATAAAAGACGGCAGAAGAACATCGTAAAGAATGCTTCCTACAAATAACACTTCAATACCAAAAATAGCTCCGGCCATTGGCGTACCAAAAACAGCGGCAAAACCTGCGCTGATACCACATATCACCAATTTCTTACGGTCAGTATCATCAAACCTGAATAAGTCCGCGAAAAAAGACGATAACCCAGCGCCGATCTGAGCACAGGGGCCTTCTTTGCCTACTGACCCGCCTGAAGCGATAGTAATAATGGTTGCAATAAGTTTGACGGGAACGACCATCACATTGATCTTCCCCGAACGATTATGAACAGCTTCTATCACTTTTTCAGTTCCGTGCCCCTCGGCATCGGGAGCCAGATATTTAATGATAACGATAGTCAGAAATAAAGTGATGGGCAAAAAAAGGAAATAATAAGGATAGCGGCTGGTAACTATCGTGCTGAACGTTAGCGCCTTTAAAAAGATAGTCGTTGATACTCCGACGACGATCCCGATAATAGTCGCCAGAACAATCCATTTGACAATACTTATGAACAAAACTGTTTCTTCGGCTATTCTTCTTTTCATAAATGTTTTTTAAAACCTGATATACATACCGACTGGGCCGCGCTCATATGGGTTTTATTATAATACAAAAGGATCAAAAGAAGAAATTATTACATGAAACTAAGTTAGGAATACTAAGTGGAATCCCCCGGACCCGCCAGCGTCACTGGCAGCCGTGCCACTATATAACAAAAAAACTCCGCTTAATGCGGGGTCTAATGAATTACCCCACCCTTACAGGTGGGGTTTCCTTCTGGCTATAATTCAAGCTGCGCTTAACCCGCTGCCTGCTCTCCTTGGTATCGAACGTAGTTTCGGATCACCGCTTCATTTATTCCTACTGTTGAGACGAAAAATCCTTTTGCCCAGATCCCATCCTTCGGCTTACGCCTCGGCGAACCTGTCGTCATTTCGTTTTCACTCATTCCTCCTTATAAAGGGAAAACAACGTTTCCCCTCTCTGAACGCTCGCTTCACTCGCTGTCACTCCCTCTTTTTCCAAGGTAGAGTATATGCTTAAGGAAAACCCGTTTCCCTTAACAACCTTTTCGGCCATCTACGATGGCGCTGCCCGGTGGGACATCGAACCGTCGCCTCGCCAATCGAAGAGTGGCAGGCTCTTCATAAAAGGGAAACACGTTTCCCTTCTCTGATGTTCGCTACGCTCACTGTCACTTCCCTTCCTTACAAAGAAGAGTATGTCCTTAAGGAAAAACTACAGTTTTTCCTTAAAAACCTTTTCATGGTTCGAGTCCGACCCAAGGCAGCTTCTATAAAATAAAGAAGCCATCCGGTTAAGGATGGCTTCTTTACTCAATTAAAAACTGCCCGGTGAGGACCGTCCCTCACTTCGTTCGGCGAACCTGTCGTCTCGCCTCGCCAAACAAGGTTTGGCGGGCGGACTCCCCATAGGGAAAACCCAAGGTTTTCCACTCTGGTGGTCCCGATGAGTACATCGGGACACGTCACCCTTTCCTCGCACAGAAGAATACGCCCTTAAGGGAAACTCTACTGGTTTCCCTTAAAATCCTTTCACAAGGTTCGAGTCCTATCAGCAACACTAACTACAAAAAAGAGCCACCCCTTTAGAGGGTGGCTCTTTTTTGTAGCAAGCTGCCCGGTGAGGACTCGAACCTCAAACAACTGATCCAGAGTCAGTCGTGTTACCAATTACACTACCGGGCAATCATGTTTCGATAAAAAGATGGGACTATTGTATTATTTAGGCAGACCTCTGACAAGTATATTCTTAGATGCCGCACAAAAGCATTTCTGTTGTCTACCAGTACTGATATTAACTGCTCTCTCCTTTATTCTGCGTCTGCTCTATTTTTGCCCACGTGTCTTTCAGGGAGACGGTTCGGTTAAAAATTAATTTCTCCGCGGTACTATCTAAATCCACACAAAAATATCCATGGCGTTCGAATTGGATACGATCTTGTACTTTCGCCGTCTTTAGGCTGGGCTCGACATAACAGGCCGGCAAAATCTCCAATGAATTCTGATTCAAATTGACTTTATAATCCTGCCCGGCTTCTACTTCGTTGGGATCGCGCTTGGTAAAAAGATGCTCGTATATCCGTACCTCAACCGGAAGAGCCTGCGCGGCTGAAACCCAATGTAAGGTAGCCTTGACTTTTCTTCCATCCGGCGCGTCTCCGCCTTTGGTTGCCGGATCGTAGGTGCAGTGAAGCTCGACGATCCGCCCCTGCGCGTCTTTTATGACTTTCTCACACTTGATAAAATACGCGTATCGTAACCGGACTTCTTTACCCGGGCTTAAGCGGTAAAACTTCTTCGGAGGGTCTTCCCGGAAATCCTCCTGTTCGATATACAAGACTTTCGAGAAAGGGACATTGCGGGTTCCCATGCCGGCGTCTTCCGGGTTATTGACCGCGGCCAGCTCTTCAACCGTGTTCTCCGGATAATTTGTCAACACCACTTTCAACGGCCGCAACACCGCCATTGCCCGCGGAGCGCGTTTGTTCAGATCTTCGCGCAAACAGTTCTCCAAAACGTTGATCTCCACGATGCTATTAAACTTATTGACGCCGATTAATTCGCAGAAACTGCGGATCGACTCCGGCGTATACCCGCGGCGGCGCAAACCGGAGATCGTCGGCATACGCGGGTCGTCCCAACCGCTGACGTATTTTTTTTGAACTAACTCCAGGAGCCGGCGTTTGCTCAACAGCGTGTTGCTGAGGTTCAACCGCGCAAATTCTATTTGCTGCGGATGATACGCCCCGACTTGATCAAGATACCAGTCATACAAGGGACGGTTATTCTCAAATTCCAGAGTACAAATAGAATGCGTTATGCGTTCGATAGAATCGGAAAAACAATGCGCGAAATCATACATCGGATAAATACACCACGCGTCACCGGTACGATGATGCGTTGCTTTTTTAATACGGTACATGACCGGATCCCGCATATTGATATTCGGCGAAGCCATGTCTATCTTAGCGCGAAGTGTCCGGGAGCCGTCTTCAAAATCGCCCTTTTTCATCCGCTGAAAAAGATCAAGGTTCTCTTCGACCGGCCGGGTCCTAAACGGGCTGTCTTTGCCTGCCTGCGTCAGCGTTCCCCGGTGTTCTCTGATCTGATCGGCGTTGAGGTCACAGACATACGCCGCGCCTTTCTTAATAAGCGCCAAAGCGTAATCGTACAATTTCCCGAAATAATCCGAAGCGTAATATAAGCGTTCCTCCCAGGAAAATCCCAGCCAGCGGACGTCGTTCTTTATCGACTCGACGTACTCGACGTCTTCTTTCTCCGGGTTAGTATCGTCCATGCGCAAATTACAGAGGCCGCGGTAATCCCGGGCTATCCCGAAATTAAGACAGATGGATTTCGCGTGGCCGATATGCAGATAGCCGTTCGGTTCCGGCGGGAAACGGGTATGCACCCTGCCTTCAAACCGGCCGGAAGCGTTGTGTTCGTCGATGATTTCACGGACAAAATTAGTGTTTTTTTTTGGTGTTTCCATCATTTATTGAACCTTTGCTCATTACCCCACAAGGGGGTAATTCGGCTACAAATTTCTTCTTCGGTTTTGCCTCGAGAGAAATTTAAGCCTCATTATTTTTCTTCGCGAAGCAGTCCATTTATTCCTCATTACCCCACAAGGGGGTAATGAGGCTACAGCTTTTTTAAGCCGGAGGCTTAAAAAAAGCTAAGCCTCATTAATAGAAAAGGTTGCCTCTCTTAACAAGAGACAACCTCTATAAAGTCTACACGAAAAGGATCCGTGTGAGTATTACCAATACTTTTCTTGGAAAGCTTCGTCGGCTTTCTTAATATTGGGTTTTAGCTGAGCACAATCTTCTTTCATCCCGCGAAGCGTATTCGCGCATCCGCTCAAGAAAAAAGCTACCCCGAAAAGTATGAGAATCAATTTACCCTTCACGTCAACCCTCCTTTTTATAATGACTGACTAACCGTTCTAATCTTTGCGCGACTCGCTGTTGCCCCAGGACTTCCATCGCCTCAAATAATCCCGGCCCGATCTTACTTCCGGTCAACGCGACTCGCACTGGATGTACGAGGTCTTTTGTCTTTAACCCTAACTCTTCCGCTACTTTCCTAAACTCTTGTTCAATAATAGTTTTATCAGAAAAATCGCATTTTAACAATCTTTCTTTTAAAAATTTTATTTGCCCGGACATGTCCTTCTCAAGGATCGGCTGGGTATCCTGATCATACGCGAACGCATCGGTAAAGAAACTGCGCGCGCGTTCAAGCAGTTGCTCAAACGTCGAGATCCGCGTTTTATACAACACCGCGACTTCCCGCACGTATTCCGGGGACAGCAGTTCGTTCATGACCCCGCGCTCTTTAAGGAACGAGACTGCCGTGGAGCCAAAGTCCTCGTCGCTCATGGCCTTGATATATTCCCCATTGACCCAATCCAGTTTATTGAATGAAAAACAAGCGGCTGTCTTGTTGACCGCGTTCAACGAGAATATCTTCCGGGCTTCATCCAATGAAATGATCTCGCGATTGCCTCCGGGCGACCATCCCAACAAAAGCAGATAATTGACTAACCCTTTGCTCAAGTACCCTTTCTGCCGGTACTCACGGATGGATACGGCGCCGAACCGTTTGGACATCCGGGACCCGTCTTCAGACATGATCAACGGGATATGCCCGAAATTGGGCAACGGCAGATTCAATGCTTTATACATAAGGACCTGTTTGGGAGTATTCGAAATATGATCGTCTCCCCGGATAATATGCGTAACCCCTAACAGCGCGTCATCGACCACGCAGCAGAAATTATACGTCGGCGTGCCGTCGGACTTTATGATCACTTCTTCTTCCTTCGGCAATTCTTCAAAGACGATCGTCCCGTGCACAAGGTCTTCGATCGTGATCTTTTCAAAGACGTACTTAAAGAATACCGCGCCGTCTTTCTCGATCGCATGGCCGGACGAGATCAACTTGCGGGCATACTCTTTGTAAACATCAAACCGCTCCGATTGATGATACAACCCGTCCCAATCCAGGCCGAGCCATGAAAGGCTTTCGATGATCTCCTGTTCATACTCTTTCTTTGACCGGTTCAAATCAGTATCTTCGATACGCAGGATAAATTCGCCTTTTTGATTCCGTGCCCACAGCCAGCTGAACAACGCTGTTCGGGCTCCGCCGATATGCAGATAACCGGTTGGAGAAGGAGCAAATCTAGTTCGTATCATAGTATTCCTTTCAAAGATTATTAATTACAATAGAATTCTCGCCTGCTGATTATCGATCTCAGTACCCATACACTTAATTCCCAATTACCAATGTTCAATTTCCAATTAATGTCCAAACTCCAATGTTAAATTAGTGAAGCTCCCCGGACTAAAGTCCGGGGCTTCCTCCTGAGCAGAAAGAACATACTTCCATTCATCCCTCGGGCTGAAGCCCGGGGATTTCTGCGAAGGATTAAAAAACGAAATCATTGGTAATTGGTCATTGGATATTGAGAATTGGTCATTTCTAATACGATACATGTCGGCGCTCAGTATTTCACTACCAAACAACTACTGTTATCCAACAATGGTACTCACCTAAAATAATGTAATGCTTTCAAATTCAATTCGTACAAAGATCCGTTGTCCGGGAACCGTTCTTTAATGATCTTCGCGACCGTCGTCGTTTTCACTAAAGGGTACTTTGACAATAACAGGCTCAGCCCGACAACGTTGGCGACCTTATTCGAACCTAACTCATGCGCGATATCGGTCAACGCGGCACTTTCCATCTTCGCGGCATGCTGACATTGCGAAATGACCTTCGGCGAAATCAGCGAACTATTGGCAACGATCAAACCGTCCGCCGAAGTTGCCGGAGCGAACTTTTCGAATGCCGGTTCGCTAAAGAGCACCGCGACATCCGGTTCGCTAAAAAGCGGTGACGCCACCGCCTTATCAGAGATGCAGACCATGCAATGGGCTGTCCCGCCGCGCATCTCCGGGCCGTACGACGGAAGGTACGTCACGTATTTATCCTCAAGCGTGGCGACTTCTCCCAAGAGCTTCCCGAGTGAGATCACTCCCTGCCCGCCAAACCCAGCTATGATTAATTTTGTTAACATCTGTTAGTAATTAGTCCTTAGTCCTTGGTCCTTAGTTTTATCCGAAAACTAAAGACTAAGAACTCACAGCTTAGAGCTTTTCTTTTATGATTCCCAAAGGAAACTCTTTCATCATCTGCGTCTTAATAAACTGCGTTGCCTCCGGCGGCGTCATACGCCAGACCGTCGGGCACATCGAGAGCACTTCAACGATCGAGAACCCTTTTTTCTCTTGCTGTGCGATAAACGCTTTCTTTATCGCCTTCTTAGCCTGTATAATAAGCGCCGGAGCATGTACACTGACCCGCTCCGCGTAACAGACACCCGGTAATTGACTGAGCAATTCACTGACTTTTATCGGATACCCTTCTTTCCGTTCAGGAGAACGGCCTAAAGGCGTGGTTACCGTTTTCTGCCCCACCAACGTTGTCGGGGCCATCTGGCCGCCCGTCATTCCATAACAGGCATTATTGATAAACACACAACTGATATCTTCCCCGCGATTAGCAGCATGTATGGTTTCCGCCATGCCGATAGACGCCAGATCACCGTCGCCCTGATACGTAAAAACCAAACGGTCCGGCTTCACGCGCTTGATCCCCGTTGCCACTGCTAATCCGCGGCCGTGCGGAGCTTCACAAACATCAAAATTCCAGTAATCATACGCGATAACCGCGCAGCCGACCGGCGCGATCGCGATCGTCTGCTCACGCAAGCCAAGTTCATCAACGGCTTCACACACTAAACGGTGCACAATGCCGTGCCCGCATCCCGGGCAATAGTGCGTGGAAACGTCCCGTAATGATTTTGCGTGTGCCATATCTTTCTTATGATCCTTATTTTTTCTTTCGCAACGCGGCAATTTTCTGCCGTACTTCTTCCAATTGTGGTATCGCGCCGCCGGCTTTACCGTAAAAATGCACCGGGACTTTTCCATTGACCGCCAAACGGACATCTTCGACCATCTGGCCGAAGGACGCCTCGACGACATATACCGCTTCTAAATGCCGGTTATTCCGCACAAGTGTTTGCAGTTTTTTCTCCGGAAACGGCCATAAACTCACCGGCCGGAATAAGCCGATAGCCGGATCTTCAGCCAACGGCTGCATAATCCGGGCGATACTGCCGTACGCGCACAATAAAATCCGGCAATCCTCGGCATTATTCGATTCAGCTTTCTCTTCGCGCTGACGGATCTCTGCATAGGTCTTCTGCAGCAACAAATTATGCGCGAACAGCGCTTCATTCTTCAGCGAAAAAGAACGGACCACATTCGCTTCACGGTCTTTTACGCCGGTCAGGGCCCATTCTTTCGACACCTTCACGATCTTCGGTTTACGTAAAACCATCGGCTCAGACATCTGCCCGATGATCGCGTCCGCAAGGATCATCACCGGGATCCGATACGTATCCGCCAGATTAAAGCTCTCGATGACTAAATCGTATGCTTCCTGGACAGAATCCGGAGCAAGCACGATCATATGATAATCACCGTGCCCGCCGCCTTTGACCGCCTGAAAATAATCACTCTGCGATGGGCCGATACCGCCCAAACCCGGCCCCGCGCGCATAACGTTGATAATAAGACAGGGAAGCCGGCATCCGGCTATATAAGAAAGCCCTTCCTGCTTCAGCGATATCCCCGGCGAAGAAGACGACGTCATCGCCCGCACCCCGGTAGCTGCCGCGCCAAGGACCATGTTCACCGCAGCGACTTCTGATTCCGACTGAACGAATACTCTTTTCTCTTCAGCCATGCGCTTGCTCATATATGAGGTTATCTCATTTTGCGGCGTAATCGGGTACCCGGCATAAAACATGCACCCGGCCTGGACCGCTGCTTCCGCCATCGCTTCGTTTCCGGTTGTGAATATTTTCGTTTGTTTCTTCATACTCCTAAAAAGAAAATAGAAAATGGAAGATGGAGAATGGTTTTAGAACCATCTTCTATCTTCCATCATCCATCTTCTGTTTCTCTATAATAATACAAGAATCCGGACAAACAAGAACGCACATCGAACATGATTTACACGATGCCGCGTCAGAGGCCTCGACGTACGAATAGCCTTTCTTATTGACCGCTTCGGAAACTCGCAGACACTTCTGCGGACAATAAAAAACACACAACCCGCAGCCTTTGCACTTTTCTTTAAGAATGATGATTCCGGGCATAGACTTTATTCGGTGCGATCATGTCGTGTACAGACTTGGCCATTCCCGCGCTGTCTAATCCATACTGTGCCAACAACGCGTCCCGCCGTCCGCAAGGGACAAACGCGGAAGGAAACCCTATTGTTACAACCTGGACCTGTGACAATACTCCCATACGGTTAAGATATTCGACAACGGACGCGCCAAAACCGCCGTCAACAACGCCGTCTTCGGCTATGACCACGTGCTTACAACGCTGGGCCATCGACCGGATCGTCGTCTCGTCAAACGGTTTCAAGAAACGCGGATTCAACACAGCCGCGCTGATCTGCTCTTTCTTCAATATTTTTTGCGCTTCCAAAGCCTGCCGGCACAAAGGCCCCACCGCGATAATAAGCGCGTCATCGCCTTCGGCAAGGACTTCCGCCTGCTGAAATTGGACCATACTGCCGGGCTCAAAAGACCCGGCAACATCTTTAGGAAAACGGATAAAACACGGCTGTGTACAGCCGACGGAAAATTCCAGCATCTGCTCGAGTTCTTCTTTTCCCTTGGGAGCCATGATCACCACGTCCGGAATAGTCCGGGTATACGCGATATCAAAAATTCCGTGATGCGTCGGGCCGTCTTCTCCGACGACACCCGCGCGATCGATAATACAAACGACATCTCTTTTCTGCAGGGCAATGTTTTCTAACAGCTGATCGTAAGCACGCTGCAGAAAGGTCGAATAGATAGCGACAAAGACCTTAAACCCTTTTTTGGAAAGCCCGGCAGCCACCCCCAGCGCGTTACCCTCGGCAATACCGACATCGAAGAACCGCTTAGGGAACTTCTCACTGAACTGCTGCAGACCGGTGCCTAAAGGCATGGCCGCGGTGATCGCGCAGACCTGCGGATGCTGCGCGCCGAGCTCTACCATTGCCTTACCAAATACCGACGTAAAGGTCTCTTCCGCACTCTTTGTTTTGGAACTGACGAATTGGCCGGTTTCCTTGTTGAACGGCCCGGCGCTATGGAACCGTTCCGGTTCCTTCTCCGCGTAATGATACCCCTTGCCCTTCTTTGTGATCACGTGCAGGATCTTGGGGCCTTCGATCTCAAAGATATTCTTCATGGTCGCGATCATATGCGCGGTATCATGCCCGTCAAACGGCCCGAAATAACGAAAGCCGATCTCTTCGAAGAAAATACCCGGAATAACGATCCCTTTAATCACTTCTTCCAGCTTCTTTAAATGCGGAGCGATCTTCTCGCCGACCGACGACTTCATCAAAAAGTGAACGATATCATGGCGAATGCGATTATAAATAGGCTTGGAGATGATCTTGTTCAAGTAATTACTCAAAGCCCCGACGGACGCGGCAATCGACATTTCATTATGGTTTAAGACCACAAGAATATCCGAACCGAGATGGCCGGCCTGATTCAGCGCCTCAAAACACATGCCGCCGGTCAAAGAACCGTCACCGATGACCGCGACGATCTTCTCGCGGCTTTTCTTCAAACGTTTAGCTTCAGCCAACCCCAATGCCAGCGAAACCGCGTCGGAACTGTGCCCTGAGCAAAACGGATCGTATTCCGACTCAAAACAATTAGGGAACCCCGAGACGCCTTGCGGTTCACGCAGATGTTCAAACGCTTGGTTTCTGCCGGTGATTATTTTATGCGCGTACGCCTGATGCCCGACATCGAACAAAATCATGTCTTCCGGCGTATTCAAACAATAATGTAACGCCACGCATAACTCGACCGCGCCCAGACTGGACGATAAATGCCCGCCTTTGCGCGAGACCACGTCAACGATCCGTTGACGGATCTCACCGCACAGTGCCGGCAATTCGGCAATCGGTAGTGCGCGCAGATCAACCGGGCTATGGATATTGTTAAGCATACTAACAGATCTCTACTAAGTTTAGGTAGATCGTAATTCCTACAGTCATGTAGAAAATTCCAAACTACAATATCCAAATTACAAACAATTTACAAATCACAATAAGCAAAAAGACAAGGCCCCTTTTTTTGTTTATTGTGATTTTGGTATTGTCTATTGTTTGTCATTGGGTAGTTGTGTATTGGAATTTAATCTTATACTATGAGTTCGCAATATTTCTACACTCAAGACCTATCCTGACACTGCTTCCGCAATCAAAACCTTATCCTCCCGAATCTCGATACGCCGGATGGCGGAACTTTTGCCGGTCACGCTATCGACATCGACGATAGCTCCCTGCAACCGCAGATCGTTCTCGGCCAGATTAAACCGCACGCCCATATTGGTCACGAACCGCTCGATGACGTTTTCCTTGACTCTTCCTAATATAGAATCGAACGGCCCGCACATACCCACATCGGTAATATACGCGGTATGTTGTTGAATGATCCGTTCATCGGCCGTGGGGATATGCGTATGCGTCCCGAAGATCGCGGATACTTTTCCCGCCAGAAAATACCCGAGAGCAAGCTTCTCGGATGTCGCCTCAGCGTGAACATCCACGATGATCAGGTTCGTCTGCCGGCTTATTTCCGGCAGGCTGTCTCGGATGCTCTTAAACGGGCAATCGACCGCCTGCATAAAGACCCTGCCGATGAGGTTGACCGCCGCGATTTTGACGCCGTTCTTCTCCTTGATCAAAAATCCCCGGCCGGCTGCTTCCGCGCCATAATTCAACGGCCGCACGATCGGCTCGGTGTTGATGATCTCCAAAACTTCCGGTTTCTTCCAGATATGGTCACCGCTGGTAACCACGTCGATCCCGGCTTCGAATAATCCGTGCACGGTACGCGGAGTGATCCCCGACCCGCCGGCACTATTTTCGGCATTGGCCACCGTAAAAAAAATCTTCTCTTTTTGAATAAACGCCGGCAAGACCTGCTTAATAAAATCCCTGGCTTTATTGCCGACGATATCACCCAAGAAAAGGATACGTACGGAAGTGCTCATATTACTTGGCGTACTCAACGGCTCTGGTCTCCCGGATAACGGTTACTTTGATCTGCCCGGGATAACTCATCTTCTCCTCGATGTTCTTTTTTAAGTCGCGCGACAACAAAACGCACGCTGAATCATCGGCTTTATCCGGGAACACGATCACCCGGATTTCCCGGCCGGCCTGGATCGCATAGCTTTTATCGACCGAAGGGAAACCGTTAGCGATCCCTTCCAGATCCTGCAGCCTTTTAATATAGGTCTCAAACGTTTCACGGCGCGCGCCCGGACGCGACGCTGAAATAGAATCGGCGACAATCGACATGACCGCGTAAATAGACTTTGATTCCGCTTCCTCATGGTGCGCTTCGATCGCGTTAATGACCATCGCAGACTCGCCGTACTTACGGGCCAGATCAGCGCCGATCATCGCATGGGTGCCTTCGACATACTGATCGATGGCTTTTCCCAAATCATGCAATAAACCGATCCTTTTGGCAAGCTTCGCGTCCAAAGCCAATTCACCGGCTAATATTCCCATAATAAACGACACTTCTTTCGAATGCTGATAGGCGTTTTGGCCGAAACTCGTGCGATACTTAAGCCGTCCGACCAGCTTGATCAACTCCGGATGCAGATTGTGAATGCCTAAATCGAAACACAAACTCTTACCGTCTTCGATGATCTTCTGATCAAGCTCTTTCTTCGCCTTATCCACGACTTCTTCGATGCGCGCCGGATGGATCCTGCCGTCGGCGATCAATTTCTCCAAAGACATACGCGCGACTTCCCGGCGGACCGGATCAAAGCTGGAAACGCTGACCGCGTCCGGCGTATCATCAATGATGACATCAACGCCGGTTGCCATTTCAAACGCGCGGATATTCCTTCCTTCACGGCCGATAATACGGCCCTTCATCTCGTAATTAGGCAGATCGACAACGCTGACCGTTGTTTCCGTGGTATGCTCGACCGCGCAACGCTTGATCGCCAGCGACAGCATATCCTTGGCTTTCTTATCCGCCTCCTCTTTCATAAGGTCTTCCTGCTGCTTAATATATATTGCTTTTTCCTGCTGTAATTCCGCGTCTAACCGTCTCAACAACAACTCACGCGCTTCATCCGTGGTCATCGTCGAGATCTTCTTCAGCATCTCTTTTTCCTGTTCGATGATCCCGTCCAATTTAGTCGTTTTTACCTTTAATTCGTCTCCGACGCCTTTTAAAAACCGGTCCTTTTTATTAAGTTCCTGCTCTTTTTCCTCGATAAAACCTAATCGGCGTTCCAGATTCTCCTCCCTCTGAGTCAACTTCTGTTCATACACGCGCAACTCCTCGCGTTCCTTGCGAGTGCTGTCTTCGAAGTCGACTTTGAGCTTATACAACAACTCTTTACCATCCAAATCCGCTTTGCGCTTGATCTCTTCGGCATGGCGTTTGGCTTCATCCAAAACTCCCTGTGCATCACGGCGAGCTTTTCTGCGCTTATCCTGTTCAATGACCATACTGAGGATGTACCCGATACATACACCCGCAATACTACCGATAATGATGTACATTAGCATCTGACTTGACCTCCTTTTAATCGAACAAATATAGTCTGTTTTTAGCCCAAAAAATGCAATTACCCGTACCTTTTTTTAAGACGATTTGATAATGCGATGCGTTACGAACGATATAATGGTGCACGTAATTTCTAATCATTTTTTGAGCAACCACGACAAATCTTGATAAAATCTACCGATTTTATCGCTGGAACCCTTAACGGTGACGTCCCGCTCAAAGATACTAATTAGATAACGGGAGTAGCCCTGTTAGGCAGATAATGCTCGTTTCGCAGCATTATCCGGGTTGTCGGTTACGACGAACGTGACCTTCTTATCGGAGGAATGCATGGGAAGGGATTCTACAAGCTGAAAAGAAAAGCATACGCCGACGGTCGGAACGGTTTCAGGAAGCGTGGATAAAAAACGGTCATAATAACCTTTACCCCGCCCCAAACGTCCGCCCTCAGACGTAAATGCCAACCCGGGCACGATGACCACCTCAGGAATGATCCCCCGAGGGATAGTACCCGGACTTACTGCAGGCTGTTTCGTTTGATATGGCCCTGCGGTAAGATGCTCGATATCAGTGACCGGATACGGAACAAGCATGGAAGATGCTTCGTCTATAACCGGCAAGAAGAGCTCTTTGTCTTGTAGTAACTTCCTCATCATTCTCCGCAAATCAGGTTCCCCTGTTAACGGGTAATACACCATAACCCGGCGAGCCTGCCGGATACAAGGCAATTCCCATAAAGAATCTTCAACATGTGAAGACCTCCTTTCTAGATCCTGCGCACTCAACGACTTCATCAAATGAAGAAACTTCTTGCGCAACTGCTGCTTCGCACGACTGATAACCTCACTCATTGTTTCTACTACTTCTAATACACTCATTTCAATTGAGTCTTCTGCGGATGCTTTCCTTTCGCATGATTTCGTGGTGGAGAAATCCGTTCGAATAAGCCGGAGACTGTCTGTTTATTACGCTGAAACATCGTTACCCAGACACATTCCCGGTCCCGGATGACTTCACACTTACCGTCTCTGACGCCACCACACGGCCCGTTTCCCATCTCTTTGGGACAGAGGGTCTTAATGCAATATGCACCTGTCTGAGTCAGGTTGCACTCACCGCAAAGAGAGCATAGTTGTTCAGCGTTATTGGATTTATTCAGAATACCCACATAGTGGGTGTTGCAAGCCGCAAAAATCTTTTTTGGCTCTCTTAAACCTAACGCTGCCGACTGAATGCCCAGACCGCATGAAAAAACTACTATCGCTTCGGCTTCCTTAAGAGCGGCTTTCTGTTTAACCAGGCTGATACTTACCTGTGCCGCATTGCATCCGACGTCAACGACAGTACTTCCGGTGATTACGAAACCTGATGATGTCAAGTATGCTGTTTTCTCAGAAAGAACAGCTTCAGAACCTGTGTTGCATATTGTAGCACAATCGCCACAGCCGAGCAAAAATAATCTTTTTACCCCGCCTTCCTTCAGCGCCGTGACGATCTCATCTATGGGTTTTGACGTTGTAATGACCATGTAAATCAATCAGTTATGATATACGTAGATATTCGCTCCGCGATATATATGGATATACATTGTAAATCATTTGCTAATTAGCCCCTATATTCTCCAGTTATTTCCGACAATGTATATCTATCGTATATCAATATGTATCAAATGTATGTCAATCATTCTTCTTATTAAGAATTTTTGCTTCCCTCCCCACATCCTTGGGAAAGTAATATTTCCTTTTGTTTGACGTATAGTGCTGGGTACTCTCTTTCGTATAATGCGGATTCTGGTACTCGCTGGAATCCTGCATCTTCTCTTTCTGAAACGAAGTCTTGTTCTTCAACGATTCCGGGACCTCTTCAACTGCCTGCTGCGCGATATCTGAAAGAGCGCTCTCGATCGCGGTATACGACGCGTTCGACTTCGGCGCCAGCGACAGATAGATCGTTGTCTCGGAAAGTACGATCCTTGCCTCCGGCATGCCGATATATTCTACCGCATTGAAGCAGTTTGTCGCAAGTACTAAACTAAACGGATCAGCATTTCCAATGTCTTCAGCGGCCAGGATAATCAGGCGGCGGGCAATAAACCGCGGATCTTCACCCCCGTAAATCATCTTAGCCAGCCAATATAACGCGCTATCAACATCCGAACCGCGTACCGATTTAATAAATGACGATATCGTATCATAATGCCCTGATTCGTCTCTATCATAACGTACTTGTTTCTTTTGTATGCTCTCCTTCGCCAATGCCAGGGTAAAATGAACCGGTGCCTGCGCCGGGCCGCGCGGGTCACCCTCAAAAGATGAGAAGATCCCGATCTCCAAAGCGGTCAACGCCTGGCGCGCGTCACCATTGGACTGTTCCGCCAGAAATCGGACCGCGTCTTCGTCAGCCTGAATCGCATACGTACCTAAACCTCGCTGGGTATCACGTAACGCCCGCTCAATGATGCGCACAATATCTTCGATAGTCAAAGGCTTAAACTCAACGACCACTGACCGGGAAATCAATGCCGAGACCAAATAATAAAACGGATTATAGAGTGTTGCTCCGATGATCGTAATATGGGGAGACTCCAAATATGCCAGGAGAATATCCTGCTGGAGTTTATTGAACCGGTGGATCTCATCGACAAAAACAAGCGTCTTTTTCTGCTCCTGCGCGTATTTCTCGTCAGCATCAGCCATGATCTCCTTTATCTGACCGGCAGAAGATAGCGCGGCGTTGATATAGACAAAAACACGTTGTGTATACGCGGAAATGACTTGTCCTAAGGATGTCTTACCGCAGCCGGGCGGCCCGTAAACGATTAGCGACGAAAGACGGTCGGTCTTAATGGATCGCGCCACAAGCGTGTCTTTCCCCAGTGCGTGCGCCTGCCCGACAAACTCATCAAGCGTCAACGGCCGCATCCGCACCGCAAGCGGCGACTGCTCATTCAACGGCAGAGAAGAAACAGCAGATTTCTTTTTCATGAGAGCCTATTATAGCACTTTCCGCAGGAAGGACAAAAGGAAGGTCACAAGACACCAGTCAGTGCGAAGCGGAGTGGAGCCTCCCCGAAGGGGACACGTCACCAGTACGATTATTTACCTCGTTTTTCAGCGGCGACGATTAAGTACTCGAGATACTTCAAACTAATGGAATTAAGAAGCCTCATGCTTCTTTCCCTCCTTATAGTCATAATCCTTAACAATCAAAGAACGCACCGCCAACCTACGCGGTTGGATATAAGATTTTGATGTGATAATTCTGAAAGAAATTAATCCCCTCAGCAGAAATCCCCGTGGCCTTAGCCCGGGGATGAATGCTTCTTATGTTGTTTCTGCTTCGGGGAGGGAGCCACGGACCTGCCAGCGAAGCTGGCGTGTCCG